>JAAUYG010073848.1_pt1 | contig 10173 bp, 6 predicted proteins | sample 7278091 | NCBI WGS metagenome assembly JAAUYG01 (sample SAMN14350201, study PRJNA611818) | marine sediment metagenome | isolation source: surface marine sediment (0.6m) | place: French Polynesia: Moorea | collected 2018-08
AAATCACCAGATTTTCTCTGACCCGAATCACCAATCACCCAAAAAAGGAATAGTCTTATCACCAAAATATTAATGTATTACGAGAGTGTGGACAGCCGTTTTCACGCTGAACTCTGGTCATGTTGAGAACGTTTCATGCGGCAAATATATAGTGAATCACCAATCACACAATTTCTACAGGGCCCCATAATGGTGCACAGAAAATGTATGTACTCCCTCTGCCCCTGGGTTCTACAGATATATACCCAACAAATTCCACCACCTGGGGCCTTGAAAGAAAACTTCACTAAGCAGTTGAAATGATCTCGGCTTCAGATATACATGATATATGCATGTATGCAAAATACACCCCCCCCTCCCACCTACAGCCAGTGGCAACAACATATAGCTTAATAGTAAAATATTAAAAAATTCAACATGTTCAACATGATCAGCAATGGTTTTGTCAATCAGTGATGCAAATAAATCGTGCCAGGACAACCTTAGATGCCCAACATCCAGCACAAGCATTGACATGATAGATTTCCTCAGCTAGACTGCCTGATGGTGAATAGAGCAGTTGAATACTGTTTGTCCCTGGCAGTTATTGATTATTTGTGGTGATAAATTATCTGTGGTGATAAATTATCTGTAATTCAATCGTGGTCATAGTTCATCGGTATTGATTAGCTTTTAAAGCATTGTTTTTTAAGCCAGTACCTGGCCTGATGGTTCACGAGCATTCACAAATGTTCATAAATATTCATATAATGTTTGTACCAGTACTCAAATATTTGTAGCGGAATATTGCAACTACAAGTTTAAGGATGATTTGCTTCCTACCGTGCTGTAGTTTTCGAAAATTGTAAGTTTTCACAAGCGTTTGAGTTAAAGGCTCAACCCTCATACATTATTAAAGCATTCTGACAGGTTGAAATTTTCCCTTTTGCCATATGGTACAAAAGGTAGTATTTATTACATGCATGGCAAATATTTATACAAAATAAGTAACAATACCCCAGGTGCCCTGTTTGTCCTGACAAAAATATCGGTATCTTAACCGAATAACATTGGTACATCCATACTTACCATACTTACCGTATGTACAGAAGAACTTGTTTGGAAAGACCACCACATTGGCAATAAAAATATGGTCTCTCTAGGCAGGTGGTGTTCGGTCACAGGTCCATTTACGTTGAAATGTAGGGGGCTTCTTCCAAAAAACTACTGGATCTTCAGCACGTTAGTGGTGTCTCAAGAGAGGTTTTACTGTATATGTAGCAAACAATGGAAGTATTTACTTCATGAATAGCTACTGGTCCGGTGGCCTGAGGAAAGTTCTGCTCTTTGGCTCAGTTTCTTTACTTTTGTTGTTCATGTTCTCACTCAGAAATCTTTGGGATACATATGATAAGATTTGGGAAAAAAATACAGCTGCCCATTGTACATGTATCATGTATATACAGTTATACCTTCCTTGTAAACATCATTCATTCCAGGAAACCGGGGAAAATTATGAAAATAAAGCCAGTAAATCACTCCACATGAAAAGTATATGGATACTCATGTATATATGTGCGTAGTATTATTATGATTATCCCAGTTGGTCTTAATTATTATGAGTTGTTGATTGTTCTTGGTGCCCGGTTACCCTATTTGTCTATAGGTATTCTAATTCCTAACCCAAATCAGGCAATGGCTTTTGCGCTTTATCAGTTTTCATCCAGGGCAGTTTTCTGGCATCCTCAACAAGGGGCCCAGGAGTCACTTGTGGCTCTGTCATAACCGTAGCCGAGGGTACAATCTGTGGTTTCCAATTAACACTTGCCAGACTTGTTGACATCGCATCGTTTCTGGTTTCTGGTCGGTGAGAGATCATAGAACATCACTTGACTTTTCTGGGTTCACGTATATGGCTTATTGCTTTTTTGCCCCAACTGTAGATGATTAATATGACCAATAACATGAATAATACTCAATGTTTAACTTGAAACCTTGAAAGGTATTCCCAATAAATTTTAAAAACCCTGTCATCCTATGGTTTTCCATATTCTAACAATGACCCTGTATACTCTAGCTATGAACCTTTGTACTCTGTAGAGTATATAAGTTCTCTAATAATGTCACAATGTGAAAAATTAATACGTGTATACCACTTTATGAGCATTTGAGTTTGAGTCCCCTCAAAATCATTTCATTTTAAATTTAAATCATTTCAGACCTTTACAATGTATTTGCATTTACATGTATATACCATTGTCGCGAGATGTTACAATTAATCGATGCATTGGTAAAATACTAATTTTTTTATTTGAACAAATTTCTTAGAACATCTATATGTATGTTTATTTTTGAGAATCAATGCATCTGAATAAAACCACCCATTTGGGACCCCAATTGCCTGGCAGCCGGCCACTGCCATATTCTAGGTCTTCCTCTGGCAGTCACAATTTGTTTTGAGCAGCACCATGGGCATTAGCTAGTATGGGCAACAGTATCCTAAGTGCCTTTTTAACATCAAAAATTGATAAAAACTACACCATGTATACACAAATGTATTTGTTGAGGCGTTAAGCTGAGAAAACCTTATTTGCCTATGAGCAATAGGAAAATTGTGTGTTCTCTTTTACATGTTTTAGTAGACAAGAGTAGGTAGGCTACATTTTTAGTGATGCACCGATACTAATCAATAACATAACTGCCGATGCAACAATTCGCCATCACAATTGGCTGCCGATCACACTTCGACTGTTGTGCATGTTAGTTCTGGTAGATATCTCATAAACATGTCACACATGAAATATTAGAACTCGATTGGCCTTGTGTAACATTTGTTTATGTTACAGTTTACAGGATTTATGACGCAAAGCTTTTAGGTTAATCAAAAGGCTGCTCTATGTCTCTATGTTCTGTCTATTCATCCCTCAGTACAGTAGTAGGTAATAAAATATCATGCAGCTTTGACCTTGCCTGTGACGTGTGAGCGGTCTCCATGCAAACATCAAATTCAGTGCCATGCCACTTTAATGTTTAAGTATTTCATAGTGGTATATAACTTTTATCATGTTTAATCATGCTATTATTATATATCTAAGTAATCATGGCAATGCATTCCTTTGCTATTCCCTATCTAGATGAAAACCCTTAACCCAGTTTTATCCACCCTCCTACACTAGTGATTCACCTATACAACATTTCATTCATGTTCAACTCATTCAATAGCCCTTAATTACTGTCTAGATTCTGAATGCATGTACTAACAGGATCGGACATAAGTTCTAAATCATAACATTTGACATTGGCCAATATGGTTTAGGTCAAAGTCGAGGTACAGAAACTTTGAGGCCTTTTAGTCATGTTAACTGTAAAGTTAAAGCTATACTACCGGTATCTCTCAATCCCCATTCACAGTAAGTATAAATCTAGCACAAGCTGGATGTTGGGCAACATGTCTCTGGTTTTATACAGGTGAGTTCGAAAATTAAGACCAGCAACTGCTGACGCCGCTTAAAAGTGGTGGAGGCACCTTATTCTGAGGTGGTCATAATTCTGATTTTCTGAAGCAATAGGGAGTATTTGGTGCCACAAATTCGCAGTAATATGAATAATTGGTTTCATCATATAACTACCCTTTAGCCAATCATATTGTGACAAATAAAAGCTCCGCCAATCGTGAGATGCCCCTATCAGTTCGCGCCTTTACCCTTCTTTCGGGTATCTTCGGAAGGCCAAGGGGTTTAAAATACTCCCTCTTGCGTGTGTTATCTGGAAATCAATGTATCCTTAATGAACATACATCACATACTCAGTATATGTCAGTGGAGAAAAATTACAAAAAAACGATAACTGAGGGATTGTAAAAAAAATCATTTGCAAAATTTCTCCTTTTATTCTTTTCTTGGGTGTCATGTAACTAGTCCAAGTCTTATCATTTTTGTCTATCATCTCTGATAACAAAGTCATGTTCATATTGTCCATTGTTGTCTGTACATGTGTCCAATAATACATGTATGTACTGGTAAATATTAACAAATTATAAAGGATGATTTCAAGTAAAGTCATTATGTTCTTCTATCTTGTGGACGAGAAAGAAAAAGTACCCGTGGACACTGATTAAAACCAGCATGAATTAAACCATATCCAGCTGGACTCTGATGCATATTCTTGTGGACATTTTAGCTTTGAGTGCGATCAGTGTGATTGGACTACCACTCATCACTACAACTTCCACCGTCACCTCTTCACCCACGTTCAAGCGCAGGAGACAGTCACGTGTAAATACTGCAAGAAAATCATGACCACACAGGACGGCAAGTCGGGCTATGGCTTCCGAAGGTGAGTCTAGAACATGTACACCACGGCTCAACAGTAAAGACTGTAGCCAGTGTATAGAAAGCCACATCATGAATGCAACCAGTGGACCAGGAAAGGATTAGATTATAAATCTTCTTTTTATTTTGTAATTAGTACAGTGGTCCCTCTCTTAAAGGCCACTCTCTAAGAGGGGACACCCCTCTAGAAAAGACACAAATTCCTGGCAGCAAGAACTATGAATGTATGTAATACTCCCACTCACCAAGGAACATCTCTCTAATAAGGACAGACTTATTTGGCAGAAGGGGTGTCCTTATGAGAGTGGGACCACAGTATATTGAACTGGTTGGTATCAATATGTTTGCCATCTGTCTATCCGTCTACCAATACATTAATTGTCACGCTTGTAGCATGATAAAATTAAGGCGCAAGCCCGGATTCCAGACGGGCTGTGTAACAAACTATTCACTTGGCATTCCGTACATGGTTAACAGGTTCAAAAGTTAATGCGTGGCCCTGTAGAAGCTTAGAATTATGCCATTTATAGCTTTAAAATATGCGTACTGAACATGATGAATTTGGCCATTAGGGGTGTAAGTGTACACTGGTCACTGTTTCTGTGGTATGACAACAATTGTTATGCAAGCCAAGCTGCCTAGGCTAGGATTTGACCATTGACTAGCTTAAGAAAGACTGTGCTATGCCATTATTAAGCTTATCAGTGCTTGTGCTGCATTGGTTCTTATAATTTGGTGATTGCTAATGAATCTTACAGTACCTGCTTTGAATGACTACATAATCTACAACTTAAAATACATACAAACAGGTACCCAGTACAGTAGTCCCTCTTTAATAAGGCCACCCTATTTGCCAAGAAATTGTAGCCACGTTAGACAGGTGTCCTTTGGTGAGAGGGACAAATATATATGCATTCAACGTAGCAGCGCCAAAAATTTGTGGCCACATTAGAGAGAGTGACCTCTGTTGAGGGTGGACACTAAGAGGGGGACCACTGTACTGTGTCAGAATTTTGTCTTAGTTGGAAGTTGTTGATATGAATACATACATATATTTGATGCTCCCGGATTCTTTGTGTTCAGATGAAGCCTACATTTTACCTATGGGTGATAGACTTTGCAAATTTTTATCAAAATTTTCTTGTTACTTATGTGTTTTCGCCACCAGATTCCGGTGCAAGGACTGTGGTTTCGGCCCCGCCGTTTCGTCGGTCGTCTATCGCCACATGCTGGATATCCACGGAAAATCCATCAATCCCAAACGCCAGGCTCTCCAGTGTTCAGCATGTCCGTATCGCAGCCTGCTGCCCAGCTGCATGAGGAGGCACATCTCGGACAAGCACAACAAAGAGATAGCACAGGGGGTTCCCATTAAGGCGGAGGAAGGAGGGGATGATGCGACGGATGAGATGACTAGCGTCGAAATTGTGGAGGGCAGCCAAAAATGGTCACCTCGAAAAACGCGAAAACGTGAGTTTTGTGTACACTACTTTCTCTATAAAATTTTGCTATTAATCTGGAATTTTCACTGGTCATTTGTTCCTACAATCATTTGGTCCTGTATACTAGCATATAACACTTTGTATGATTGAAATTCCGTAGTCCCTCTCTTAGTGGCCACTCCCAACAGAGGCCACCCTCTCTAATGTGGCCACAAATTTTTGCCGCTGCTACTATGAATGCATTTAATTTTCCCTCACCAAAGGCCACCTCTCTAATGTGGTCACAATTTCTTGGCAAATAGGGTGGCCTTATTAGAGGGGGACCACTGTAGTGACATGAGAATTATTGTCACCAATCCTGAAGCCGATGACACTGCTAGGATCTAGCATTCTAGGTACTTACAAAACACGATATTTTAAGCAGAGGTGTTATTGGCAGCCAAGTTGCAAATTGATAGATCGGTAATTATAATATATGTACATGTATTTGATTAGGACTAATGCATCACCAAAAGGAAAGGATGCACAGATTCCCTGTTTTCACATATTGGCAAACTGTACAATTCTTACTTGAATGAACTCCTGGGAAAATATTTTAGTGTAATCCATATTGATTTTCGACGTTAAGATATGCCTAGGCTACTATTGTACATGTTGTAAAGAATAGCTAATCCCTAATTTGCTGTTTGCTTTTGGAACAAAGCTTAATACGGCAATAGCTGGCTTGGGGGGGGGGGGTGAAGGGGGTGTGTGTGCTTTTTTGCAGATGCATCGATTGACGAAAACGTACATCAAGGTTGTAAGAAGTTTGTCCAAACCAATGATTTATCAGTGCTTCGATTAATTTTTACATGCCTACAAGTGTTGTAAAAAGTTTGAAATCAGCAACTTTTCACAAGATTTCTCTCAAAAATTGTAACCAAACTGTATTTTATCTTTCTTTGTACAACCCATTCCCACATTTCTATTCCAGTTACAAACCAACACATGTGTGAGCAATGCGGCTACCAGACCCACCGAAAGGATCTTATCCGGACCCACATGGCGGTGGAGCATGGGGAAGGGAGAGGTTAGCATTAACATACTACAAAGTAGTATTTTAAGACCACCCATGGGACCATATAATTGTGGTCATATATTGTAGGTGATCTTAAAATAAACGTGCAATAGTACACAACATTGAACTTTGGGACAAAATTAGGTGGTTGTATTATCAAGGTGGCCTTAAAATAAAGGATTTGTAAATTAGAGGTACCACTGCGTATGATATTATACACTGAATGAACTCTGGTATTTATTTACCAGTAATTAAGGATCAAAATGGTACATGGTACATATATTGATTTGTTCCGAGTAATCGGTTACTATTAGATCTGCTATTTGTACACATGTTTAGGCGGTTTATAGGAAAAAGATGAAAGAAACACAATGAAGCCTAGACAGTCAAACCTCAAAACTAAGACCACCTACGGGACTGTTGTAAAGTAGTCCTAGTAGTGAGATAGTCTTATATCCGAGACCATTAAACAGTTAAAACAGCTTGGGTACTACAGTGAAGTGGCCTTTATTGTGAGGTCATCATAAAGTGAAGTCACTCTATAAATATGCATAAGATATTAGACATCACCTGATTACAATATAACGATGGCTTGTTATTTTCTTTTACCAAATTAAACCTTTAATTTAAATATTGAACTCCATCAGTTTCATCTTGGTATATAGAGTTGAACACATATACATATAAATATGTATACTAAGTCTTGTAATCATTCCGAGGAATTTACAGCGGTCTTGTTGGCATGACTACAGTGAAACTTGTATAAAGACCACCCCATAAACAAACAACATTTGGTCTTTATACATGTTTATACACAGGTGTTCGTTATATGGAGGTTCAATAACATGGAAAGTATACACCTCAGTCACCTGCAGACCTGTACAATGCGGTCTTTATGAGCAGGTGGTCTTTATATACAGGTCTTTAGAGCACGTTTGGCTGTACATGCATGGAAATGTGTCCTTGGATTTTCAGATGTCTTTCCCTGCGAGCAGTGCGAGTTTCAGTCAAGAACAGAGTCTGGTATGAAGAAACACATGGACATCATGCACCTGCAGCCAAGAATACATTGTGATCAATGCCAAGCAGACTTCAGAACAGGTGGGCGCCGCTGGAGCACCGTATTATAGAGAAGTGAACAGCTGTGGTTTTCAGCACCTCGAAGCGATCTGCATTCATTTGCACTTTCTGTGGTCCAGGCAGATAATGCACACTTACATATGAGCAAATACCCATGATACCGTGCATTCATTTGGATGTATATAACATCGTTATCAAATATAGCTTGCAGAATACTGTAAATAATAGATATTATGTTTTTGTGTAAAGGTAAACAATATACAAGTTTCATTACCAGAAAATAACTATTTGGCAGCAAACTTAAATCCTCACAAACTTGTGCATGCTTCAACAATGCATACATTAATCACAATAATTCCTGTGAGGGTTTCTACTTTTACAGTACCTTTGAGAATTAAAGGTATGCTTCAATTACATGATACTTTCGAGTACAGTGGTCCTGCAATTTAGGACCTCTCTGTTGAACAGTTCCCTCCATTTTAAGACTGACCAGAAGTGACACAACGTTATATTTTCAATATAAATATCCCTCCATTTTAAGACCACCTTCAATTAAAGATCGCATTTTTATGGCTGCATAGATGGTCTTAAAATGCAGGGACCACTGTAGTCTGTTGAAAAGTACAAAATGATATTCAGCTGTCCCTGTCTTTTAATACAACTCATTTGGCCTGAAAAAAATGTGGTCTTAAATGGAATATTGTCTTGCAATTATAAGATGTTTATATTGAACACTGTTGAAAGTGTAAGGGCTGGGTCATTGATCAGTGGTCTTAAAATACAGGTATAAGTGTTAGCATGGGGATGTCAGGGACCCCAGTAGTTCATATCAAGCAGACCCAACTATCTGCTTTACAAACTAAGTTAAAGGCAATTTTAAGGCCAATTAAATTCAATTCTGTAATGAATGCATATTTATCTCAATTTTCTACGTCAAAAGCTATCCCTCTTTTACAGCAAAAACCTTATTTTGCGACCACCTCAGAATTAAGACCACTTCAGGGAAAAATTAAAGTAACTTCTCAGCAGCACAAAAACTGCTCTTTCAAGTTTTCGTTATCTCGGAGAAAAGACCACCTTATAATTAAGAACTGTTTATAATGGTTCTTGTGGGTGGTCTTATTTCGGAGGTTCCACTGTATCGGCCGCTTTAAAAATACATTACAATATGCATAACAAATAAGTTTACAGTGAAACTTGTATATAACGACCACCCTAGGGACCAACAAAATATGGCCCTTATACAAATGTTATACATAGGTAGTCTTTATATGCACATGCATGATGCAGGCTCAATAACATGGAAAATTTACCCCTAGGGACCTGTGAAATGTGGTCTTTATAAGCAGGCGGTCTTTATACATAGGTGTCTTTATACATAGGTGGTCTCTATACATAGGTGGTCTTGATACACAGGTGGTCTTTAGAGCAGGTATCCCTCACTCTATTCTGGGACCGCCCCTGCGTAGCACAGTTAGAGCGTCCACTCGGGGTGCGGGAGGCCGGGGTTCGATCCCCGACCGCGTCACACCAAAGACGTAAAAACAATGAAAAACTGGGAGGTTTGCGCTTCTCAGCTTGACGCTTGGCATTAATGAGTTAGGCAACAGACTGGGTGGCTTGGAGTCAGTATAAATGGTCTGAGTGATTCCTTTCTGCTCACCTGTGGCGGAATTGAATCAGTGGCTTGGCACTAAAAAATTGTCGGGCGTAGATTGTTTGGCCCAAACAAGACAGGTCCACATTAAATCACCACGCATACAACTGCCTACACCACTGAATCCAACTTACCGTCGGTGATATGATCATGAGTGGTTGAAAGCCGACTATAAGCCTGATTCACCCCCACACACACTCTATTCTGGCTGTATTCTCTCCATCTATCCCCAGGCCAGAAATATAAGGAGCATCTGACCATGGTGCATGGCATGACAGAGTTCGAGGGATTTTGCATGGATTGCGGCAAGATTGTAGACTCTGCCGAAGACCTCGCAGCCCACATGGTGGAACACAAGAAGCCAGAGCACACGATGTATGTGTGTCTGTACTGCGGGCTGGCCCTGGCACAGAAGGACCAGCTTCAGGAGCACCAGCAGGAACATAGCGGGAAGAAGCGTGACAGCAAAGACAAGAAAGACGTCCCGGAAGGTAACATGTATCGTGTGGACAGTAGAACGAAGAAGACCTTGTTGGCCATAAAAATATGGTCTTTTCACCCATGTGGTCTTTCATGACAGGTTTGCTTTTGACTGAAATGTGGTACCTTTTGCCAGGAATATCTGGT
>JAAUYG010118441.1_pt1 | contig 10172 bp, 9 predicted proteins | sample 7278091 | NCBI WGS metagenome assembly JAAUYG01 (sample SAMN14350201, study PRJNA611818) | marine sediment metagenome | isolation source: surface marine sediment (0.6m) | place: French Polynesia: Moorea | collected 2018-08
ACGCAAAATTTTATGGGCGCGAATTAATTTCCGTGTGGCCACTATAATAATGCTGGGCATTTGCACGGGTAAATATGCTAATGCGTTGCAGTGGTCAGTTTCATATTTCACCTGTTCTCGGCATTTTCGCGGGCTGCTTTTCGCGGGAACACATTTCATTATGGCGGCACAGCGATCGATGTTTGATTTCGTGAAGATTTGATTATCCCACAATAAGCTGAACACAGAACAGCATCAAGTGATATCCTAAAACGGAGGTCAGTACATGAGTAACAGTATTAATAAAAGAGTTGTATTGTTAGTGATCACCATAGGTCGTTTCTTTTCCGTTCTGTTTGATCTGCACTGTAAATTTACTTAATGTAATGGTTCTATTAAAGCCTTGAACTGCGAAAAAAAAGTTCTGTTAAATCCTCGAACCGCGAAATTAAATGGACACGAATATTGTCCAAAGCCGCGAAATTAAACGGCAGCGAATATAAAGGGATCTACAGTATTAGTACACATGTTGATATGTATTGAAATACCTTTAAAGGCCATAGCGAAATCTATCACACGAAAACAATTGAAAACCACATAAATTAAAATTACTAGTCAAGCACCACGCACTTGCCCTGGCAGTGCTTTTGCTATATTACTAGTAATAGAAGCATAACTACACCTGCATACTGGCATGCATCCGCAGTGTGCTGCTATTCAGGATAACCTGGCACAATGCCTTATCATGATTATAACATGTTCACAAGTCAAGCCCGATATCATACAAGAACAGTCTTGGACCTTAGTACCTTTACCACAAAAATTACACGTATCCTCATTTGCTTTTAGCCACAGACATATAGCCATATTGAATATCCACGAGCTTTCTTAGGGTCATCAGATCTGCATAAAATTCTACTACACAAATAACTGTTGCAAGTTGAAATTTCAGTCCAAATATTAGAAAATCTGGTCTGGACTGTCCCGGTCACTCAAACAAGCACCAACGGTGGTGGTTTGTGCGGGGTTGACAAGTGAGGACACACTCATTATACATGTCTAAGAATATTTTCTTCTTATATGCCGAGTGACAATAATCATGATAATTAAATCAAATGCCGAGTAGCGTTTGATCATGTTGGTTGATGCAGTAAATCCATTGGCACGTTTTAGGTAATTTCAAAATTAATATATTATACTATTAATAGTACAGTGGAAAAAACCTGCACTCGTTTGGTATATTTTCTTCCATCCTAAATTCCTGTTCACATCACTCATTTTCCCCCAAGTCCAAATATCAGTGTGAATATGCGACAATGCCAATGGGCAAAATCCCTTGAACACAAATACTGCTGTGATCAACTCCCTCCATTGTTCTGATTGTTCCTGCCTATCAAAAATGTATGTTTTTGCAATCCTGTCAACAATTCAATGCAGCCCAACAAAAATGTTTTTGCACTCATAGTAATGGGCGATAATAGGTATTTTCAATGTTGAAATGAAGCCTTTGCTTTAAGCTTTTTTGGACAACTTTGATAAGTCCCAAGGGGATAGCAGGGTAGATTATCAATTCGGGCGTGTCAAAAATGTGATAAGTTCATCTTGGGTGAATGTATTCATTCCAGTAAAAACGTTCCGCTGTGTAAATTTTCAGTCTGAAAACGTAAACTGCCTGACAACAGTGGACAAACTGGTACTCAAAGAAGTCACTTGGAATACGTCCAAACAAAACACGTAGTTTGACATACCGCGACCATAAATAATCAAGTAGCAAGCACTATCATGCGTGCTAAATACTAAACCAAAAGTATATTACCACTTACAGCAGAAAATGCAAGAAATCTAGCCAGTCAGTTTGAAAGAACAAAATACCTTTGGCCAGGGCAACTGTGGATTCATGAGGATCTATGGTGTATAAAATTCCCTCATATCGTATTTCAGCCTTCGATATGAGGCTTATTTTACTCCCGAGATAAGGAATGGGTCCACTCATTTTGAACTAAAGACCAAAGGTCTCTGAAGAAGCGGATGGCCCCGGATTCTGCCAACGATCCGGCCAAACTCCTTCTCTATTCTCTATTCTTTCCCAAAGCTTAATGGCGGAATCGATACGTGAAATCAAAAACTTTCCCAGAAGGCAGCGCGAGCCGCGCATGCGCACTGTCATTCGGAGTAAGCCGTCGCAGGAAAATGGCGACTCCGAACCCGTTAGAAGATATTCTGAATTCAGAAGTGGATGAGAGTGCTATAAAATCACTTGTCGGGTCCCTAGAATCAAAGCTTCTGTCACCAACTACTAGAGATACCTCTGGACATAATACATTGGCCCCGGAAAATACCAATCACGTGGGGGAGGCACACATAACTAGCGCTGGTCCAGTGACAGTGGCGCACCGTGTTGATCAACATGACATCCACTCGGGTAACCCGTGTAACGCGCGCTTTCCTGTTCCAGGGTTACAGTCCCTCCCCAGTACAAATGGAAGCAAAGAGACTGTTGCACAATCCCAGATAATTGGTGTTAATTCGACTGTTGGTCCAGTGGTGGTCACACGAACGTTAACCAATGCTTTTCCCCATACAACACAGCAAGCAATTGACATAAAACCCCCAAATATTCTGTTAAAGTCTGAACCGAATGTTGCTGTTCCGAAGCCAACAGTGCTCGTGTCAGTTGGGTCCACGAACAGTGGTACTGTGTCATTAGGAAATACGAATACTGTTATAACAAATGGTGTAACAAATCAGAGTGGTGTGCCAGCAGTTCGGAACAGTCCAGTGCTAAGCCTGACAAATGTCGCCGCTGAGCGAAAACCACTCTTGGTTTCAAACTTACCGGATAAAAAACCGATACACATATCAAATGCTTTGAGTCCAAGTGTATTCCACCAAACGTCAATATCTGGTGTGGACATCAAACCGTCGCTTGCTTCTGTGGGATTGACACAACCGCGGCCAGCGATAGTGCAAACTGTTGTGAAGCAAGAAGCCTTGCCAAGAAACGTATCAAGTGGTGCCGTTCTGAATGTCAGCCCGGCTACCAGTATAAAATCTGAAGTGAAGTTTGTACCGCAGCCGGTACCTGTGGTTCGCCAGCCTGTACAAGGATTAACCAATGCCATCTTGAAAACTAGTACTCTCACGCCAGGCAGCTCCAATGTCATTACTCTCTCTCGTCCAATGTCATCTTCACCCCATGTGACTGTTCTTCGGCCACCTACAGTGTCTCAGGTAGCGACTGGCAACGTGTCTCAATCCTCTGGTCAGGCAATCCAAATCGTCACCAATCCTCCTCGACCAACAAATATTGTCAGTGGTGCGAAGGTCCTTGCGCCGGCACCAAGACCAGCTGGAGTGCCCATCAAAATTGCACCTCAGCAGGGGCAACAGAATGTAATACCGGTAACAAATACATTAATCTATTTGCATGCGTAAACTAGTATAGTGATACTTTTATTTAACAATATGGCATGCATGTACTAGTACACCATGTACACATGGTCTAATATTATAGGTCTTGTGCGTTTTACATGAACTTAAGACTTTGTCGTTCATAGCTATGTAATGTCATGGTTACGCAGGCATCTTTATTTTGCCATGCTTCATGTGCTTTGGACAAAATTGTCAAAAGTTTAAAATTCATATTTGTTCTGTCATCAGTGTTCTATTACCTGATTACTAGTATTATGTTTCATAACCAGCACATAATGTGACACTGCATTCATCATGTTCATGCATGATGCGTACATTTGTGCATCATGTATTAAATCTAGAATTTCCATGACACTTAAGATTGTGTATATGATGTATTAAGTACGGTACTATAAATATAGCTGGTAATATATTTTTACCACTTTGGGGCTGTAATCATGGTAATCTGTCTAATTTAAAGTACTCCTTATTAAATTATATTGTCAATATAATTTAATAAGGAGTACTTTAGACAGGTTACAGCCCAAAATTTGTTCCTAATTATAAAGCAACAGATTTCTAATTCTTTTGCTGATGTATTCGCCTTTTTGCAGGGAACCAATTTGGTACTTCCGCCTGGATACCAGTTGCCACCGCACACCATTTTAGTGAAAAATGAACAAGGCCAGTTTATGTTAGTGCAGCAGCCACATTCTCAGAATGTGTCACAGAGTAAAGTCCAAATCCGGGTAGGTTTTGCTTATAAGTCTTACTTATAAATATATATCATATCTGGTGTTTTATTAATTTTCTGTACATCATGATCTTAACTATTGTGTATTGTCAAGCCTTTTAGAGCACTGTGCAAGTGGAGTTTATGCTGTAGAAAATAAGTTATTATTTATATTAATACAGTGAAACCTGTCTTGAGAGACCACTTCCATGAGACCACCTGTCTTGAGAGACCACTAGTTTTGAGCAGAAAGTCCTGCATTTCAATGTAAATTAACCAGTTAACAACACTGAAATGACTGAACAAAGGCCACCTGTCTTGAGAGACCATGTATTTTTATGGCCAATGGGGTGGTCTTTCAACATGTTCAAGTCAGGTTCCATTGTATTAGTATTATTTGCTCTACAAGAAGTTACCGTTTGTGCAATGTTCTAGTGGCAGTATAATTACAACCACTCTACCTTACTCCCTAATTCCAAATAATAGTGCGGGTTAACATGTTAAGCCTAGTAGTAGTGATTAGCAAAAATTGAATACAATATTGAGTACTAGTATGGGGTAGAAATGATTTGGAATAAACTGATATAGGTACAAGTTGCCAAGCAAAACATTACTAGAAGCCTACACCATTTACACTGTGTCGTGACACACTTAGTGTCTGCTGTTTGTAAATCTATGAAACTATTTGACTTTGTACATTGTACTTTAAGACTTATTCCTTCTACCATGTCTACTGCAAAAGTAGAACTGTACACATGAATATTTATCATGTTTATTGATACCATTTTATTCTGTTAATTTTCATGAGTTATTTTTTTTTAAACAAAATCTCAAACTTTAATTCCCATGTGGGTAAAAGATAATATAATTTTCATCATCCGTGTTATTATTTGGCAAAAAAAGTTATGTTCCTACAAACATGTGCATGCTTCAGAAATGCGAACATTAAGTCCCATGCGCATTTCTAATTTGCAGTATTGCATATACAAATTATATTACAAGACTGCATACTTTCTAGTCCTATATTAAAATATAAATATATGTTCTTGCCTTGTACAATATTAAAAGATGTACTAGTATATGTATAATACAGTCTGTGATTCAGTGTCACTATGGTCACATTTTATGTCAGACTGAAAATAGCATGAATGCCCTGGAACTACTTTCCTCCAAATCATGCCAGGGATCCCTGGTAACCAGGTTAATAGCTAAACTGACTCCCACTTGATGAATACTAATACATATTCCTGATACCCATACACATAGTACAGGGATGAACATTAACTTTTTTTTAGACTAAGTGATGATAATTTGTACATGTCGGAAATGAAAGCTCCCTGTCTAAATTTTTGCCCACTACCAATTCCCAGTATGCATGGTATGTATTGTTCCTTCACTGTCTGTGTGCTGGAAGGTAAAAAAAAAAATTGTCCTGTTTGACATGCAGTATGGGTGGGGGGCACTCGTATGGCAGTTAGTTTTACTTCTTCTTCTTCTGGGTGGTTGGGTACTCTGTAAGGATGAAGTATGGTCTTCACAGGCAGGTAATAATCATATTTATTCTGTTTGGTAATCTTCATTATTTGACGAAATTTTTTCTCAACTGATTGCATTGATTTGTTGAGTTAAAGTCTCAATGTTTTGATTTTAGCCGCAGGCAATAACCCAAACGGCGCCAACAACCGCGTTAGTGCAGGGAGCCAGTCAGCCATTGACCGTCACCCAGGCAGTGCAGGGAACGACAGCGATACAGGTTCCCGGTTCGATCTCCGTCGTACGACCACAGCAAGTGACCGCGCCAGTCATGACGAGGCAACAAGTGGTGGTGCCGGCATGTTCGGCGGCGGTGGTGCCACCGCCAGGCTCTGCCGTAGTAGGGATTCCACAGCAGCCACGTATTGCAGCACCAGCTGCAGCAGGTGGGAGCAAACTAAACTAAAGTATCGGCACGTAACTTTGTGGCCTGTATGCAGTTGGGTCTAGAATGTTTTTGCAATAAATACAGCACTTTTGACGTGTCAAAACAAAGGCCACTGGCCCCAGGAACTTGATTCTTCAGACAAAACGACCTTACCTCAATCCCTGCTAATGTACATCGCTCTCTCTGTGTATCGCTAATCAATGCCAGTGGACAGCAAGATTGAAACGATTCCAATAACACACACCACTCCACCGCACAGATTCGCAATTTTCACATAAGTATGGTCATTATGGCTGCATGTGTAAGTGTCCCAGCCAAAAATTACAATTTCATGTAAATTTCGAAAACACTGAGGTTGAACACAGCCAGTGGTACACAAAAGGATGATTTGTTCTCATGTTGTTTCAGGCGGCACGCCAGCGGCGCTCAGCACAAGCACTGCCACTGCCAACAGCATCTTGGACAGTGTCAAGAAATGTAAAAACTTCCTTTCCACGCTGCTGAAACTCGCTTCCCAGTCGAACCAGTCACCCGAGACGATTAAAAATGTCAAGCGTCTCATACAGGGCCTCATAGTGAGTGAAATACCAGATCAAGTTGAAAAATAATTTTTCTGTGTGTAATGTATGCGATGCTGCAAATTCTAAACCATAGAAACAGATGTGACAGTGCTAGCAACCTTGGCATATATTGAGCTAGCTAAGTTGTAACTTCTTTTTGGTGGCAACCTTCTGACATACATGTTCTTTGGTTTGGTGTTGAGTAGTCGTGTAGTGAGTGTACCCAACACCAACTGCACACATTGTTCTTTGCATATTTTCCTACATTGACAGTTTCCACAGCATTTGTTCACCATAAGATCTTTAATATCCAGTTCATTACATCGTGAAAAATTAAAGATTTACTTCAGAAGTCCCAAGCTGGAAACTGCAGGGCATATGCATATATAACATCTTTTTGCACATAACATTCAAGTACGAAAATGTTCATGGATTGACTTTGTGTATAAGCAGGATTGGATGAAATCATTTCAGTCAAACTTTGCCTTTCAAGTAAATGTTTAGACTGTGCTTTTTCACGTTTTATCAGTCAATCGGTCTGTTGTGCCCTTCTGCAACTCTTATGACATAATTGACTACTATGGAAGTGGGTGAGTCGTCAAAGTTATTAAATGAAGTTGTTACATATAGTTACAGCATTGAATTCCTGGGAGACGACCATATCTGGAATGACTGCATTTTGTGTGTTGTGCATTTCTAGGACAGTAAAGTAGAACCAGAGGAATTCACGGCCAAGCTACAGATTGAGCTGAAGTCATCACCACAACCCTACTTGGTGCCATTTTTAAAAGTAAGACCATCCAATGTGGATTATTTCACTGAGCTAACAATAAATGGCTGTTTTGTATGCAATTGATACAACGAATGTATAGTTTCAAGAAACTCTTAACAGGTCTGAGGGTGATTGAAAGTTTTATGTGAAGGACCTTTTCATTTCAGAGGGTGGGGGTGAGGGCATTTTTAACTGGAATAGCCCTAAACAAGAAATAAGTGTTTGAATTTTCAAAAAAAAAAGATGAGAACATTATATTATTTGAACATTAGAGTGACAATTTCTGTATAAAAAATTCATGCCAATTGCCAATACCAAATAACGGATAAAAAAACTTTAAATATGAACATACTAACCTTTAGATGGTGTTGCCTAGGCCTGTAGTGTCTAAAATAAAATAGCTGATATTTATATTTGATTGGCACACTTCTATGTGCAGCACATCATTGGTGCAATGGAACAAAATGATATTTTCTGTACTTATATTTTGAAATGTCAAACGCTGTAATCAGACATAAAATATTTGTCCTCATGTATACAAGTTATTTTCAGGTCTATCAAGACTGGCACCTTACAGTAGAATATTAATTATATTAATACGTCACCACCCCTGAAGAAGGCCATTGATGGCCAAAAGCTTGGGAAGAGCTCCAATATCCAGTCTCGGCTATGGTAAAACTTCATTTAACATGGCTGAGACCAAAAACGACATCTATGTATGTAAAAAAATATTAAGATTTTGTTTTTTCTCCGATTTCAGAAAAGTCTGCCACTGCTACGGCAGTCGTTGTTGTTAAACAAGATGCACATCGAGGGGGTTCGCCCCCCCAGCACACAGACTCCCTCACTGGTCGCCCCGCCAGGGGGAGGTCAGGTCATCACTCAGACAGGACTGCTGACTCATCAAGGGGTGTCACACGTATGTCACCAGTCACAACTATGATTTTGACATGTACAGTATTCCCCCTCTAATAGGGACACCCCTTCTGCCAAATAATTCTGTCCTCATTCGAGAGGTGTCCTTTGGTGAGAGGGAGGATTAAAGTTATTTATAGTACCTGCTGCCAAATAATTCTGTCCTTGTTAGAGAGGTGTCCTTCGGTGAGGGTGTCCTTTAAGCGGTTTATGTAACCATATTCTTGTTCTATGCACTCAAATGTAAAGGATAAAATGACCGGCCTTTATCGCACTGAAGGATTAAACGAGACATAATAAGATCAAATGACAAAGCCTCATATTCGTGTTCAAGGAGGACAGACCGCTGTCAAATGTCCAGAGGGTTTGACAGTGTTTCTTAGCTAATTATCTGTTGAAAACAAAATCTAAGGAATGTGATGGGTCATTTACATAGTGAATAAGTCTGATCAGCAAGAGATAATTTGGTATATAAAATAGAAAAAAAAATTTGCATCATTGACTGTATATTGAGCGTACTGGCCGAATTATCAGCTTTCGTGTGTTTTGTGTTAGAACTTGCTTGAACTAAGAAGGAAAGTTAACAGTGAGCTTTTTTAAGCTAAAAAAGACATCGAAACAAAGTTTCTAGCTTTTGTCACTTGTATAAAAAGTAACAAAGGATGCATGCTGCATAGATGAGATAGCCATCGGTGTATATTCTCGTGTCCAATATTGACGTAAATTCCCCCCAGACTTCTGACACGCCATTCAGGATAAAAAACGATGAATTTACTCTGTGCCTGTCTGATTTCCGTATTCCAGCCTCGTGCTATACCTCCCATTATGATAAACCGAATGCAGTTGGCGCCCGGTCAGGCCCTGCCCCCGGCCAGCCAGACGCGGAGCCTTCTAACTCAGCCGCACCCCGCGGTGGCCCGTCCCGGCGGCGGCGCAGCCACTGTGACGGCCAAGGTGTTGACCAGCGCTAAACCCGGGGCCGCCTCATCCTCATCACAAAAGGCAGCGTCGGCTCCATCAGGGCCGAAAGAAAAACGGAAATATGATGCTTCGTTAAAGTAAGTTGCTGCAAATTTATAGGGGAACCTTACAACTAAGGCCAGACTAGGGTAAGGTCACATGGTGCCTTACAAGCATTAGCTGCCACCAGGTAGTGCAATGGTTGAGTGTTTGCCTGGTATATGGTTCAATTCCCAGTCGTGTCAAACATTTTAGAAGACGTTAAAAATTTGAGATTCTGCTGCTCTGCTTAGCGCTTCACATATAAGGGTTAGAGAGCGTCTGCCTGCTTGGAGTCATAATAATGTGGCATGATATTCCTGTGGGATAGTACTCTTAAAGACTGCCTGCAGGTCGAACTAGGGCAGAACAGGTCTCTGTACACCAACCCCACCACATAGATCTAACCATTGAGCTGGGTGACCTTGTTCCAGTAATGATAAGACTGAAAAATTGTGAAAGACAACATTGACCCCGCATCACTCCCTCTCTAAATAGTATCTTAGCCTTTTAACTTAGACCAGCTGACAATGGGTCTTGTGTACTAGTAGGTCCATTCGGAACTCCTTGACCGTTTTTGACATGTGTAATATGTCTCGGATATATGACGATATATTGATATGTGCCAGTTCACTACTTCTCCGCCGGAAATGAAATTTACTTCGTAACAAAAGTTCCTACGCCAAGAAATATTTTGAGTGGTAATAAGAATTTATAAATATACAAAATATGTCCTAAAAATTCTTATCGGGACTATTGCCTGTACATATGGCGCAAAGCATACATAAGTAAGAAAGCGGAACCGATGCGCCATTTTTGTAGTTCAACGAATAGACGCTTTTGTCACACGGCTGAGGCTACATTGCCTCAAAATCAGCTAAG
>JAAUYG010111064.1_pt1 | contig 10170 bp, 11 predicted proteins | sample 7278091 | NCBI WGS metagenome assembly JAAUYG01 (sample SAMN14350201, study PRJNA611818) | marine sediment metagenome | isolation source: surface marine sediment (0.6m) | place: French Polynesia: Moorea | collected 2018-08
TATTTTAATTAAATTTCATATTTTTTAGCAAGATCGCGCTATACAGTGATATCGCGGTATAGCGCAATCGTGCCTGACTGTTGAAAGCTTTTTTTATTGTCAGATTCTGAATCAGCTCGACTTAACACACTTTCTCCCTTTGCAGTGTCTCTTGGCATACCCAGCATTGCTGGCGAACCAAAGTGTCAAATCGATCAAATCTAGGATGGAGTTCTTGAAAATACTTAAGTATAAGTTTTGACTTACGTCACCAATCTGAGCAATGTGATTGGCTAAGAATTTGACTTAAGTCAAAACTTAGACAAGTATTTTCGAGAACTCCGATCATGGCCCGCTCATACAGGTTAGAAAGCAGGCCCATGCTGAAAATCAGTTTTGTACGTTCTCGGTAACACGTTTTTCTTGTCCATATGTTAGTAAACACGAGTTGCACAGACACGCCTTCTCTTGCTGCTTTCCTCAAGGTAACTTCCTCGGGTTTTACCGTAACTTTAAGTTGGCAGTTGTAGACACTTGTCCTTGATTTAATTTTCTTTTCCTGACAGTCAAGATTTTTCATTTTTTCATTCCTTTGTTGAATTCGTAGTGATTTGCCTAAGTCATCAACACTCGTTGACACCTTTGAATAGTCCTGTTTCAGTTTCGATATTTCTAAGTCTTGTCTTGCGATCGTCTGCTTAGCTTTAGTCAGGTCATTTTTCAGAGCAGTGACTTCCTGCTGCAGCTGTGCAATAATTGGATAAATTGCCGAATTCAGCACTTGTTGGTATTCCTGACTTTTTATAATTTCCAGAAATGCTTCTTTCGTCAAACAGTCTGAATGATCACGTTCCCTTTTATCGCCTGCCATACTGTTTACTCGTTGCTATCGTTTTCGATTGTTTCCGATTGTCTGTCAACAAAGATCAGCAGATCGATGTGAGAGCTTCGTCTTTCCAGCATTTTTAGTCTAATTTATCATGAAAAATTTGATTTTCTGCTTTCAGTTCAATTCTGAAATGTTCTGTCATAAATTTCTGGTGCACTTTTATATAAAAACAAAAATGATCCATGCCAAAAGGTAAATTCTTCTCAGAGCAAATTTTCTTTGCTAGGTCAATGGTTACCCCTAGCAACTAAAGGAGCTGAGTTAGGCCATATGTTACTATTTAACATTAGTAGGAAACCATATATAACCATATATTATGAGTCCAATGACACTATAACATTTCATCTTTTAAGATCTTGAAAGGGCAAGGTCATTCAGATTTCGAAGCCTTATATCGTAAAGGAGCAGAGTTATGCCTTATGTTACTATTAAACATTAATAGGAAAGCATGTATGGGAGCATGTATGGGAGTCCATTGGTGCGATGTGACTTGACATCTCACCTTGGACTTTACACTCATTTGACCATAACATTCTTTTCTAGTGGACTCTGTTTAGACTCATAGGGTAGTTTTACACCGGTTTTGGCACTGTATGACCCTTTTGGTGTTGATGTGGGTGGGTGAATCAGGCTTATAGTCGGCTTTCAACCACCCATGGTCATATCACCGACTGCAAGTTGGATTCGGTAGTGTATGCAGGTGTATGCGTGGTGAGTTTTGGTGTTGATGTGCCGTTAAACTTTAATATCACTCACTCACTCCATTGGTGCGATTATATTTGGCTTTCGTGACCGTGATAGATAAATGACAAGGTCATTCAGATTTTGAAGGTTTATATCTCAAATCAGCCGAGTCAGGCCATATGTTACTACTTACCATCAATAGGAATTTGTACATGGGGAGTCCAACATCACCATCACATTTCATCGTTGAGTGACTTTGAAAGATCAAAGTCAAGGTCATTCATATTTTGAAGGCTTATATGTGGTAAATGAGCCAAGATATGCCATATATTACTGGTAAACTTTAATTGGAAACCATATGGCGAGTCCAATAGTATGATTACCGTCATTACTGTTATGCATATTGTTACAGTCTTCACGCACAATTTGGTAGACCACTCCGCGCTGTATGTTTCTTGCTTCTATTCTGTATGGTGAAGTTTTTAGTGAACTTAAATTCCAGTTTTCAGCAGGCTCATTGTGTCAGTTTTTATTCTTTTTTTTTTTTTTTTACTATGCAGGGTTTTTATATATTGTTCTAGTTTCATATCTATACAGGCATGTGTTCGGTGAGGTAGCAAATTTAATTCCATGGGTCCAGAACTGATGATAATGAGTCATAATAAATGGTTATTATACACGGTATACATACCCTGTAAATACATCAGATTCCAAATATATATCATGAAACAGGCTCCGAAGTAATTTAATGGCTATGAAGAAGGAAATTATATGGTTATTAGTAGGTTATCAACCCTTTGTGTCTCTCTGCTGCTTTGCTGTATAAAAATGAGACCATTAGCATTTATTAAGGATCAAAACTTAATTGTGACTAACCCTCGTCTGGATGAATCTGAATGTCGTTCAACGTTTGGCAGAATTCCAGCCCCCTTCCCCCCTCTCTCTGGCCAAGGGCAATTTTGAGAGTTTAGCAATTTGTATTGAGTGTTCTGGCATGCGGTAGAAGTTCCTGTGTACGGTTATGTCTTGGCCAAGGAACTGAGCCAAAACATCAAGTTCATTTTCTTTTAGATTGCAAATTTGTGTCATGCTTACTATGTGCTTTCTTTAGTGTGTGGCACCACACTCGATCCTGGCGCACCCGTCACCTACACGAACATAGTGCCCTGCACCATAGCAGGTTGCCGGGAAATACATATTTGCTGGTGACGGTGACTACCTGCCGTGTTTGTTTCAGTGTCTTCAGCCAGCGTTTATCCTTTTCATTCATTAGCAATGGCACAGTGCATCCAGACTTCTCCACCAGTTCCATTCGGTGATATTTCCTGAGGAGTGTTTTCTCGAAAAGGAGAGAGCAGCTGTGTACCGACACCATCACATTCTCCTGACATTAACTTTTCATCTTTGACACATTCCCTTGTCTTCTACTATTGAAGAGGACAAGGGAAGCTAGTGTCATGTCCCACAACTAAGCTTCGGTGTTCCTTGTGTCCTGTTCCAGCACATTACGTGCTGTCTTAGCATGGCTGGCCAAGTTGTCAGCAGTTGAACATCATCTGCCAGAGGGAGCAGTTTAACTCTGTTTCTCTTGTCCTCTGAGAGCAATCGCAATTCATTGGATGCAATGTTACTTGTCCCTTTATTTGTAAAGAAGTGAAAAGGGTTTGAATTTCTTTCACTTGGTTTGTGTCATCAAACTCTAATGCCGAGTCTCATGCAAGTCTAGCGCATTTTTTATCGAATGGACAATTCGTAGGGCAAGAGAAATCACTTTGTATAGGTTGGTGTCATCAGACACAATGCAGCTCTTAAACTGTAGCAACTTGAAATGACGTTGCAACCATTACTGCATTTCCATGGGCTTTGTTCGATCTAAGTGGCAAACCCTCTGGGATGCGGCTGTTAACAATAAACTTCATGCCATTCAGCCTTCTTTGGGCCGCTGGCCTGGAAGTAGGCGTACGGCTCGCAGAGAGGAAGTAGTCTTGGCAAGAATACGCCTGGGACACACGTATCTTACACATAGTTACTTTTTAAACCGAGAAGACCAACCTAAATGTGTCGGATGTGCCTGCCCATTGACAGTTCAACATATCATGATCGCCTCTGTCGAATTCGCTTATATTCGAAGCCGTTTTTTTTTTCGTTGTCAGAAACATGAAACATTTCTTCGATTCAGTTACACCTTCAACAATTAGAAGGTGCACGTTAGTACGTTAGAGCTATTGGACTTTTTTGGACTGGTACGTCAGAGCTATTGGACTTTTTTCAAGATGTGACTTGACATCTTACCTTGGACTTTGCACTCATTTGACGATAACATTCTTTTCTAGTGCACTCTGTTTAGACTCACAGGGCAGTTTACACCTGTTTTGGCACTGTATGACCCTTTTGGTGTTGATGTGCCGTTAAACTTTGATATCATCATCATCATCATCATCATCATCAGCCATTTGCCAGGCATTGCAGACTTATAGTAAACGGTGAAACTATAATTGTAGGTTTGTCGTGCATCACCTATACCATGCTCCATTGTGTAATAAACCACACGTACTAAAAGGCTATGTTCCAGCATTTCTGAAGCCTTTGTTGTTTTTGAAATTTAATTTCATTTTCAGCATTATTTATTTCTTTCATTTTAGATATGGCGTTTTAACTGTTTGCCTAATGGATGTTTTCGAGGTTGCAATTACGTTCTTGCAATTTACACCCTTCCCAGGGAAACTGGGTGTGCGTTTTAAATTTACGTTAAAGAATGTGGTTGTGGCTTTATTTTTGTGGCTGACGTTTGTTAAATTACCCACAGATAAGGGTAAAATTATTCAGACATGCTGACATTGTATTGAACATACGCAACATAAAAATCTACTCCTTCCCCTGACCTACCAGTTAAAACCACTTGCTACAAGTAACTCTACGTGAATGACGTGCAGTTTGTATCAACGCAATATAATACTAGAGTTCAAGCGATAATGCAGCAATTCCCGGTAATGTGTCATCTACTAGTCTTTATTAAATCCTTCCAGTGATTCAATGTAGCAATGATGTAATATTACCGCATGTCGTATTGTTAGCCACTGTATAAATTCTGGGTTTTTTTTACAATTGTGTTCTATGGCTGTAGGGTGTTACACACAGATGTTTGGTATATAACAGTAAGGTCAACAAAAAGAGGAAACAATAACATGTAAATGCACGCTAATCGACAGTTTAAAATTATCTGAAATGTAACTGTCACACAGCAAAACAATGTTAATCGGTAGTATCAAGGGTACGGTATTAATTTTGATTCCTTTGTATTTCAAAAATACAAATCACATATTACTCTAACCACCCCAACAGAAAAAGTTACTACGATAACCATGGCAAAGATAAATTACTCTGCAGGTGTAACTAATTATCCGGTCTCGAGTAATTGTACTTGCAGTTATTACTTCCACACCAAAACACTTCTGGGTAATTGGAGATGCTTACGACCTCAAGCGGAAAAAACAACAACAAGCGGTGCCTCTGTGCTTCATTTATTTGTTTGTTCCACATAACAAGCCTCTATATTAGAAGCATTCGTTCAAATGTTACACAAGGGGGCTATGGAGCTATGGTAGTGATGTTACTGTCTAAGTTACGTAAACTATAGACATATAATTACCATATTAAGTTAAATATAGTTCGCATACCCCAGACTACGATCCAGACTGCATAGCTGATGCATATTTTTCCTTTATAACAGTATACCCTTCTTACTGATTTGCAACTTTCTATCAATATCAATCGCCACATGCTGCTCCCGTTACGAAGCCTACATGTACTTTGATATCGACATCTAATTAAGTGTATCGTGCAATGATTTCCTCCATAGTCACAGGCATATCGAGCAAGCCAGTGAAGTTATGGGACACAAACATTGCTCGCCCTGAGACATCCGATTGAGCCAACTTGAGGAAAGCTTCGGCCACAACCGACACCCTGAAATCCAACAGGAAGGTACATGGATGTACAACTACCTATTATGAGGGGTATGTAAACATCGATGAACTGTTTTGGTAGGGGATTAGTGAACCGAGAGCCAAAGGTCATTTGTATTATAGTTCTAGTGAAAAGGTGGTGCTGAGTGAGGCATTACGTCGACGTCTGACCCTTGAGGATCATACAAGTGGCCGCCGGGGTATGCATTATGATATGTGATAACAGTGGCAGCATCAGCAGCCGCAGCATTAAGCCCCAGTATAATTAATTCCTGTAACCTTTTGAAACCCTTTTTTTAGACTATCCCAAAATGACACTACCTCAGTATAATCACGGCGATACATGTATTCGCCTTTTATCTTTATACTGATATTGTGGTGAACTTTCATAATTGGCACATACATGTACTAGCTGATGTGATAGTTTCAATGCGTCCGAGTCAGTGCATGCAAGTTTCAATGCTTTATCTACCTGAGAGGAATGTGAACTTTCAAAAGCTCTTCAAATTCTGATGCAGTGGCCAGACAGCCTTCCTTCAGATGTAAAAACACCCCAGCGTCCACTCCTTCAGGATTTATGCAGTTTATACGGATGCCATGGGACTCTTGACTCTTCATCTAAAATATTACACAATCAATATATCCACAATCAATGCTCGAAGACTTATTCACTGGTAGCAAAATGTTTCTACCACACTATCATATCACTAGCAAATCACTAGCAGCTTCCACCATGGGAAGTATTTCGAAATATTATAGACTTCAGTCTATCACCATACAGTATGCTTACATTACATCGTTATGGGAAATAAAGTCGTAAATATGCAACGAATCCTGTACAGGCGACACATATCTCATTTTTCACATTTCTTTTGATTTGCCATGGCAGCACTGGCAACCCCTCTAGTAAATCAGTCCCATACAGTAGCATCTATTTTTAGCCTTACCGAAGATGATTAACACGTTTTAGTCTCATAAAAAATAATCTTCATTAGAAAATCTTAGATACGGAGCTTAAATTCTCCAATCACGTTGGCAATGTGCGTTTGTTTATTCGTACTCAAATGTAAATAGAAATAGTACATGTTAAAAAAAACAATGAAAGTATATAAAACGAAATAGGACAGGCTGTCCCGTCATAACATTAATTTGCACATAAGTCTTCAATGATAAGGTCAATGTCAACCTTTATATGGGGATCTGTAGACACGTTCCACCTCATATACATAAAATCTTGCACTGCTGCGCGTGTAGAAAGTTGTTCAATGATTGTATTTTCTATGCTCAAGATCACATTTGCACTTACCTTGTCTTGGAAACCGGCAACACTTCGTAGAGGATTATAATTAAAACATTCTACGCAGATTATTATGCGCATAAGTGTGAAAGAAACGTCCCTGATGAAGTCTAATATAAGTAGTTAGGGTATTCTTACTCCTATGGATCGCGTAAAAGCCAGCACGCCACCTTTTGAAGCACTATAAACAGGCACGAAAAACTGTGGCTGTAGACCTGAAACATAAATTTAGGGGATTAGATTAACACACACAAAAAAATACTTGCTAATTCACCCAAACACCAGTGGAATTATATGACATTTTGCGTACGTAATATTGCATCACTTTGCTATTTTTACTGCATTGAAATATCTTGGGAAACTGGGATTGACAGCAAACTCGTGTCATGGGTCAGGTGGTAGTCAGTTGTTGAAGCATAAAGCAAAACAAAAAACTGAACCAGCGTCTTAATGCTTTTTATAGCTCTTCCTAGTTTTAACTTCGTGCCAGGTCCAATTTTGTATAGGTCACGCTTAGTTGGTAATACATGATCAAAAAAAAAAAAAAGAACTTTTTGGATGTGAAAAAAGTCCAGAAATTTGAACACCTTATCTTAATCGAATCCTTATGCCCTGCATGCAATATTTGTCATCTAAATATGTATTTACCTGCACCCCATTTAAATACCGCTACCGTTACTTGCCTTATACTGTATCAGTGTCTCACCGCAATAACGTCGGTCTTACGTTTCCTTCCTTATGTTTCCCTACATCTGTATTATTGGCTTACGTTTCACTATATCGGTAGTATTGCTTCCCTTCATCGGTATTGCATTGTATTACTGTCTTAAGTTTCCATACGTCGGTATTACTGGTGAGTGAGTGAGTGTTATCAAAGTTTAACGGCACATCAACACCAAAAGGGTTATACCGTGCCAAAACAGGTGATAACGATTGCAACGTCAATTCAAGTCACTACAGTCTAAGCACTGCACTGTGTGAGAGCATTCGCTATCAGGCCAACTCTGAACATAATGTCCGACAAGACCTGATACCCAGGGTGGGCCACGGGTAGACTGCTCTCTCCACCCCTCGGTAATACTGGGGTCTTTACGTAACATCGAACTTATCTGGCTGTACCTAATTACCTATGAAACATTATAAGTTAATGATATAATAATTGAATTGGTTTTATTTCACACTAATGTCAGTCTTATTTGTGTCTTTCTACTGTACCATCGGTTACACTTGAGCCTAAAAATCGGCCGTGGTTGAAATTCTTGGTCACGTCCTACGTTTTACGTTTCAACATTACATGTGTGCAAAGCGCATTTCAAATTGCTATATTTAATGTCATTTGCAACTGCTCTCAACTAAACACATCAGTTTCACTCAGCTGAGGTCACCCTGCCCTGTATCAAGTAAGTCGAAACAATACCTGACAATGATGATGTATTAATGATAGTGCCTCCGCGTTCTAAAAATTTCAGCCCCAGCAATGTTCCGGTCACCACAGCTTCCTGAGAAAATATTCAAATTCTGTCTTTGCAACCACCAGAATAGCAAGAGATCCATGGACGTTGACACTCTTGTTGGTATTATAATTAAGAAATCAACCATTTTTATCACATTTCGTTCACACATACACTTTCGTTTAATAATGGCTAATATTTATTTTCATCTTAAATTTCAAACTTTTTACTTTTTGAAAATAAAGTTCATGTAGATTGGCACTGTGAAACTGTTTAGTTTGAAAATAATCCTGTAATAGCACAGGTATTGGCTTGATGATCTAATTTTAATTTTCCGGTACATTTTAACTGGACGACCTAAGAATATCAATGAAGCATTCTAAAACTATTCCACACACATAAAACACCATTGAGTCCCAGTTGTTCGTCCGTTTTACCACACAATCAGCCTTTTTTACGATAAGGTGTATAAATCCACTAAATTTTCCAAAAATGACATTGGAGCATTCCAACCCACCTCAAGCGTACCTCATGCATTTTATACACTTTCACTGATGTGCAAATTCACAACCCATTGGCTTCACGATTACTCGTTCTCAGAATAATTGCAGACAATATTAATTTTACTATTAAAAGGAAACAAAATCCCAACACCTTTTTTGATCTGTCGACAGAAATATATTTATAAAACCTATGGCCGGAAAAAGAATCGCCTCTATAGGAGGGAGTGTACATTTTATAAAACTGGCGTACTAAGTTAATACGAAGTGTATCCTCCGGTTTGTACTCATCCAGGATACCGGCATTGTTGGCCAGAATGTCCAGCCTTCCAAAGCGAGTCTTTGTTGTCTTTAGCGCAGCTAGAGAGAGAAAATGGTACACAACGATTATGCCAAGTGAGTTTACCATAAAATACAATATAATATTGCACGGGTAGATGCTGAAGAGATACACAAGATGAATATTTTCGTCTGCTATAACACGTATATCTGTCTAGTTTTTTTTTATTAACCCTGACTAACAGTGAAGTCGCTTGTCAAGATATAACAATACATGTAGGTCCAAGGACCTTGACGTTTTGCTTGACGACAGCAGTATGTTACACTTGCCAATTTGCACAAATATTTCTTGATACGAAATAAGTACACTGGAAGATCCAAAATACTACCCCATATATGTACTACAAGTACATGTAGCCAAGATTGAGTCTCAAACTTCAATCTGCTTCGCCATACACCCAGGTGTGGTAGAGTTACAGGGCATATGCACTAAATAACAGATAACCCCCCAAAGACCTTGAAAGCACTATGACGCAAAAAGGTACCACATGCATAATCTACATGTACTAGTCCCCATGAGTCCCAATTTCACTCCATTTAGCTCTACGGTTAGCTATTTCTAAATTTTTGGCAATATTTGATTTTCGCATTAGGCCACTGTAGTATATTGTCGTTACATGTATACGGGTGTGCGACCTCTTTGGAAAGTAAAGTTGTTCATGTAGCACGAGTTGTGACTTGCGTCTTTCCTCGGTACGATTACAAACCTTCCCAAAGTCTGGGATATAACAAAATTGGCGACGAGGATGGGATTACCATCAGGAAGCGACGTACAACTTCACTTCACGAAATATCTGCAGCAGATTTGAAAAATCGTTCAGTCTGGTCTAGCGATCGTGGAAATTTCCAAAGCACAATTTACAATCTCCGATTTACAATCGGGATAAGTAACCTATAGCGTTCACGTGCGACACGTTTAGCGGTATTATCGCCCACGGACAATATTCCCCAATCTGGTGAGAAAACTGTCTGTAACATCATTAACAATTGTTGAACTTGATAATATGCACTGACATGGCTACGTTTGGTACAATTGCCGAATTTGATGCTAACGCTGATGATTGGA
>JAAUYG010035375.1_pt1 | contig 10169 bp, 2 predicted proteins | sample 7278091 | NCBI WGS metagenome assembly JAAUYG01 (sample SAMN14350201, study PRJNA611818) | marine sediment metagenome | isolation source: surface marine sediment (0.6m) | place: French Polynesia: Moorea | collected 2018-08
ATAGCACACCTGAAAACGTACATAACTTTGTCAATAATTGACCGATTTACAAGATGTAAAGACCGCCGGGCAGTACGGGAAAGAGGCTTTCCCGCCCTGTCCGTCGGCAAACGACTGGAAGTCGCTAGAATATACCAAAGAGGGTCGAAAGGAGGCTAATACACTACAGTATAAACCTAACCTTTGATAATCTGGCAAATGCTCTAGCAGTGCGTAAAGGCACCTGAGTCTCTTGTTTTCAGGCCCCAAGCGAACAGCTCTGGGTTCTGGGCCCTTTGTCATTGCCACCGATGCTCCCCCCGGTGATAATGCCAGTACCATAATTACCCTGCTGCCAACAAAACTTGACAAAGCGACCTGGTTTATCTACGTGGATGCAGTTCTGTGGCATTGTTTTAAGGCCACACACTGGACAGGATGCTCTAGTTTGCAGCTAAGAACGTACGTGTCACGCTGTGTTGAAAGCATCCTTCAATCGGGTCTCAGCGCCTTCAGGTTCTCAGGTGGCGAACTCACTTTCCCACTCTTTTGGAGGAACGACAAGCGCAATTTTGTAACAGCGTCTCCATTCGGCTACATCCATCACGGGCATGATATACCATATATGGCCCATGCTGCCCATTATACTTCTGGAATGATAAGACTTACACGGAGCAAATCACAGGTTGTTTGGATTTTGAACGCCAGGAACATACACTCTATCAACTTGACTATTAACACTTTCAACTTGATCTATTCTGGTGGGGAATGCAGCGGTGACCACTTAACTCTGTCAGAAAGAAATCGCACTATAGGCCACTACTGTGGTGTGCGTCCGCCTTGGTGGGAAATCAGCTGCTCCAACAGCTTACACATTGAGCTGAATATCGTCTCCCCGGACGTACAGACAGTTCACGCAGCTTACCAGGTGGTCACCAGGCACCCAGGAGAATGCAGGCTGTATACATTCCGGCACGACACTAGTGACTTTGGTAAATATAGGATCAACGCTCCTACCACAAGTGGGAACACTCAGTATGATATTCGCTGGTATATAAGGACCAACATCTGGAATGGCATCAGGCTAGGTGTACCGTACAAGACGAATATTAAGGTATACCACGGACAAGGCAACCACGAAGGACTGCTAGCCTTGCCTGAACATGTGCACGGGGAATCAGCTGGGTACCAGCTTACCGGATTTCATGCCACTGTTGTCATATCCAAAGGAATGGGCATCCATAATGATGGGTTTTCTGTCCATGTGGTGTACAGGATTTTTCGAGCAGAGCCGCAGCTCGCATCCCAGCATTGCACTTTTTACAGTAAAGATAACGAATTTCACCTAAATGTCCAGAGTCATTACACACAGAACAGCACTGGAACAATTACGTTTAAACACCATCTCTTTTGTCTTTTCAAAATCCAAAGAAAGAACCCCTTTAAACTAGTCATTGACGATGTCCATTTTGCTTCTAACAATAGCAGTGACTGTGCAGATTCCGGACTGGCTATATACGATGAATACCAGGAGCATCCCGATGGATTCGACCCACAGTTAGGTCCATTGTGCGGACATCTAATGCAGCAATTGCTGACGAAATCACCCACAAATACCATTTACACACGCGGCCATACCGATTATCCTGATGCTGGTGTAAGAGTCCGTTCCGTATATGTGTTCTTCTATTCGTACAGTCGTGATCCAAGTTTCCTCCGGGCTACAGTGTATGACCGTATTGTTTGCGCAGGTTTATTTCAACTATGTGCCTTATCAAAAGATTCTGAAATCAACAAAGAGCTTAGTTTCAAGTTTCTGGCCGGTAAAACGGACGTGAACTATTGGAATATCCAGCATGGATCTAAACTTAAGAGGGCTATCTTCGTGGAGCTTTCTTCCGCTGGTTGCATCGTGTTACAGCAGTTCCCACTGCTCCGGCAAAGAAGTTTTGTCTACTGCATGATTGCAGTCAACAGTCTCCCACCTTTGAGTACAGATTCAGCACTTGATACACACACCGAACCATTCTGGTTTCTAAGGCCAATTTATGGCAATATGTACTTTAGTCATGTTAATGCTGCTTCATTTTGCCCATATTGTCGCGATATTATTGTATTGTTTTCTGCGAACGTGGGTATGCTCCATGTGCCTGCTGGCGAAGGCAACATCGCAATAAATGAATCCACGTTGTTGTACTATTTTCCTGGATCTATTGCTAAGCCTTCAGCGTTCCTACTTCACCTTAAATCTGAAATATGGCTCGACCTCAAACCGGTGCCTAATGTTGCGACTCATATTGGCGGTGAAAGTGCCCAGCTGAACCTGTCCTGGACTACAGGCTATTATCGCCTGTCCTTCCAGCGACAACTAGTCATCATATACCATTCATATCGGTCGTGTTACTTCACCAAAACATTTTTGTTCCACTCACAAGGAAAAAACTGCCAGGGAAGCTTCGTCATCACAAATGTCCTTGAACACCAGCCGATCTACTCTTGGAATTTCTCTACTATTACAGAAGACAACACTTTGGCCTGGTTCGCACGTTATACTTCATCATCAACTTTTCTGGTTAATACAGGCGATGTGTACTTGGGCCAGCAGTATGGGTGTCCTATGGTTCTGTATTTCCTCTACATTCCACATTATTATGTGTCCAGTCACGAACATGTACTAAATCCTAATGATAAAACATGCAGGGTGTGGGTCAACAACTGCCAGTTTGGCAAGTGTCTGAGGTTAGCCTTGGAGCACTCCAGTACCTTTCCCCAAATAGCGCTACCCACTGAACTGTTGCAGGCAAGTTGGGAGGATGTCAACAACACGTGCTCCAAGGCCGGAATGTCCATGCCTGTACTGAATAGCAGGGATCAGACTGAGTGGCTACGCTCATTGCTAAACCATAGATGGAATCCCGATATGTTTGGCTATGTGATTGTCTACATTGGTCTTTTGTCTAAGGTAATGATGTTGGCGGTTGAATTGTAAAACCTGTGATGTATTCTTTAATATTTGTAGGATATCCTCTATTGGATTGGATCATGGGGTCTGGGGGTTAGTGTCGCGTGCCAGAGGATAAAACTTTTAAGGGCAAACATAAGAGATACCATAGTATTAGAAATGTTGGTATAAATATTAAATGTACAGAATCTACAAAGTTTTTTTCTCTAGTTCCTTTGTTCTTTGCAGAATTCATCCAAGAGATGGCAGTGGAGTGGAGGTAGCAATGTGGGCTATACAGAGTGGAACATCCCCATTCGTCACAATCACATACCAAAGATCTTTCACGCACAAAAGGCATTCGGTGACATGTATTATAGGACGTTACTGAACTCTTTACAGCCCAATGGAGCTGGTGAAGTTGCCTGTGCTGCAGCAGTAATCACAACACCCTACATGGCAACCAACTGGGTGACCCTCCCTTGCGATAAACAGATGGATGGGGTTTTATATATCTGTGAAGAACCAATACAGTTAACAGAAGATGTGGTGGTGGTTTCCAACTATACCCTACGATGCCCTAGATACTGGGTATCGAGTGAGGATGCGTGCTTTGCTTTAAGTCTGACAAGCGATTGTATGGAGTGCACAGATGTATTGATGTATCATCAGGTGGGTCCTGAATTCCGCTGTGGAATGGTAGAGTTATGGCAGCATCCCAAACTACTTCATATATGGGACATGACAGTAAAAGATAACCATCTGTACATGACGGACAAGGACAATTCTCTCTTGTTGTTCCCCAAGTTTCTAAAGAATCTGCAAAATATGTCGAGCTGGTATTACAGCTTCACAGGTGAGATCACATTTCACAATGCTCCACTGTCCAAGGAGAAGTTATACATGTGCAGAACAGGGATTTTGCATATTGATTCTTGCTTCACGACGATGCATGAACAGTGTAAAAGTGGCGAATGCATTCTGCAAAAGTATGCCTGTGATGGAGTCTATGACTGTTCAGACGGGAGTGATGAGGTCGACTGCCTGTCAGGTAATACCGTAGACGGTAATTGGAGCATGCACTACAACTGCAGCATAAACCATTTTCAGTGCAGAAGTAAAGAGTACATCCCCTTGCTGCAAGTGTGCGACTTCCACGTGGACTGCTCGGACAACTCAGATGAAATCTGCAAGCACCCGCCATGCCCAGAAGGCATGTTCACCTGTTCAAATGGTCAATGCATTCGTAGTATTCAAAGATGCGATTTGAACCGTGATTGTCACGATGGCAGTGACGAGGAAAACTGCAGAGCAGACGAGATACATGCGTTTATTTGTGAATCAGGGGAGATTATTCCACTCAGTCAAGAGCGTGATCTGTGGCCAGACTGCGAGGATGGGTCGGATGAACAAGAAACACAACACGAGCTGGCCATATGGCATTCCCATCTAACCATGCAGCCTTCATCGTGTTCAGAGGGTGCCCCTTTGCCATGTCTCTTGGGTAGCAGTGTGTGCTTTCCTCCATGGGCTACTTGCTTGTTTGATCACGACCAGTTTGGCTTGCTAAAATATTGCCGCAATGGCGCCCATCTAGCACGGTGTTCGAGCATGCAGTGTGTCGGTGTGTTCAAATGTCCACGCAGCTATTGTTTACCACTGCATAAAGTGTGTGACGGTCAGCCGGACTGCCTAGGTGGACAAGATGAACTGGACTGTGAAAAGTTTGTATGTCCTGATGGATCACTGAAATGTAGAGCCAGCACAACTTGCGTCCATCAGCAACAGCTATGTGATGGCAGTATACAATGTCCCAAAGGTGATGATGAGCTGTACTGTCTGACAGAGGCATGCCCGAGTGAATGTACATGCTCTAAAGAGCATGCATACTGTCGGCTGGGTAAAAGATTTCCATCGCTCCCAAGCTACACACGTGGAATAACAATGGAGGGAACCTCCCGGAGTGAAGTGGCAGGGGTACTCTACAGTCCTTATGCAGTATCTCTCACGCTCAGTGGCGTTTTAGTGACACGTCTGAAAGAACGCCTTTTCCGTGGTGTCCCTAACCTTAGGAAAGCTTCTCTCTTCACTCGATGTAAGGTCATCGATTCTAGGGCATTTTCTGCAATGCCGTATCTGGAACAGTTAAGACTGGACAATAACCCTATAATCAGATTGCCATCTTTTGCCTTCCGTGGGTTGCCATCTTTAGTTTCTCTTAACATCTCGGGTATCAGCGCGATTGAAATCCCACCCCGAGTTTTTGACGGTCTTGTTGATCTCCAAATACTTATCATAAGACAAACTGCTGTTAGGCATATCTCCAAAGAAGCCTTTTGCTGCCAACTGTTGGCGCTTCGAACGCTGGATGTTACCGGCACACCCCTCTTTATCACGGGTGAAATACTTCAAACTCTGAATATCTTCCCGAATGGAGTAACTCTGTTTACTTTTGATTCTAACCTTTGTTTGCTAGTCTCTGTTATAGGATGGTCGTGCAGCGTTCCTTCGGGGGTAGTGGATGAGCCGGCACCGAATTTGGCTGCAACTGTTATCATGTTTATAACAGCCATAGTGTGTCTAATATTCTCAATGATGAGTTTGATCTGGCATAGTCAACAACTGAAGCGACCATATGCACTAATCGCATTTAACCTGTCTTTGTCAAACTTTTCCAATGCAGTCTTTCTGATGATCACCGGATCCGGCATTTTGAAAAATGCGTCAAGCTTATTTGCAAGATTTCATTGGGATAATGGTTGGGTGTGTTTTTTTGCAATGACTTTAGGCCACATGTCCCTTGTGCAAAGTCCCCTGTTTCTTGGCCTCCTTTCTTTGAAGCGTTGTCTAGTTGTGGTGAGACCATTCAGTAATCAACTGTTACCGTATTCCTCGTTACGTTCTATGTTGCTATGCATCTGGGTCCTGGGAGTGGGACAAGGGTGTGTGGCCTGGTTTGTCCCATTACTTGGTAACACGGGTCTCACTTTGTCCAGTGCCAGTACTCTATGTCTAATGTTCTCTCGCTTGGAAAGTTTTGGTGTCATTGTTCTTGTCATCTATGTAATACAGATGACTGTATTTGCCACTGTCTGTATGGTCATGATTGCATCATCATTTCTGATCATACGGCATAGCCTAGTTACCAGTCGAGTGGCAAAATCCAGCAGCCAGCGCAAAAGGAAACAACAAATCTGTCGGCTTGGTTCAAAAGTTTTAGCTGAAACTTTTATTAATTGGATAGTGTTTGTGACGTTGGGGTTCTTTCACTGGGGACAGCTGCGCGTGAATGCTGGGTCAGTCCATATGGCTCAAGTTGCAGTTCTTACTGGTACACTACGTACCATGTTTGACTATGTTTTTCACACTATGTTGTCACCAGGCTTTTGGAAGAGTGTCGTCGTCCATTTCTCTAAGGCACTGCCCGGGCAAACTTAGATCACAGCCCACTCCCCGTTCCATGTGAAAAACAGTAGATAACATTTGCCCAATGATAATAGGAACGAAAATCTTCCTGTTTCTGCAAAAATTCAATTTATTTGCAAAGTAAGACTTTCCTATTTTTCAGAAACAAGAAGAGATGAATTACATATTTGCAGACACCTGATTTATTTCTAACGACGTCTGTGCTGTTCCTGCTCGTGATGTGACATCCTTTTTTTGAGATTTATTGCATTTATTTATTTTATTCTACTCCACCAGTAACCCATGTCAATTTTGTTTTTGTGGGCAAAAGCGTTTTATACCCAAAATGGACTGTAGCAGTGCATATACTGTGTGAAGAAGTTTATTTCTCTGATTTAAGTTGACGAGTCTTACATTCCATATCCCTGGGTGTGTGTTGCCAGTGGATCAAAGACGATTGTCAGCAAAAATGTATTAGTATAAGAAATACGATTAAACTCTGTTATCTATCATGATACTTTCTAATTTGTGAGAATAAATGAATATTTCAAGAGTCTTTATTCAGTGTGTTTACAAATAAACACATATCCTGTTTGAGAAACAGATTCCTCGGTACAAAATTAGCTGAATGCCAGTAATCTGAGAGTCAGTAATTTGTTCCCCAGGGCCTTTGACTCTTACGTAAGGTATATCAATACAAGGAAGGGACATCTTCGAGTTGTTTCTTATTGGGTTTTATTCCACCTTAAACACGACCGCCCCTATTATAATAGTCTAGTGGTTAGAGCATCCACTCAGGTTGCGTGATACCATGGTTCGATCTCCACACCAAAGACGTAAAACCTGAGAATTGAGTCGGTAGCTTAGCACCCAAAACATACCGGACAAAGATCGTTCAGCCCAAACAAGATAGGTGTGCAAACTAACTCACCCATCTACACCCGCATACACCTACAGGCACCACCAAATCCAACTTGCAGTCAGCGATACGTCCTTGAGAAGTTGAAAGCAGACGTTTAAGCCTGATTCATCCCGCCCCCTCTCCAATATGGTTATTTGGGACATGTGCAACTCACATATCACATAGTACCCAAGACGGTTGTTTTGTACACTTTTGCCTCCAGTTGAAAGTCTATCCATCTAAATTACAAAACAGCTCCTTTATTTTTTCATGAAGAGCACAAGGAGCACACTGATCTTAAACAAAGAAACCACAGTACAATATGGTCAATGGCCTGGTAAAGTTTGTGTCTCCCCTTAACAGTTTTTGTTTGTTAACTCTCTCTCTCTCTCTCTCTCACTCTCTCTCTCTCTCTCTCTCTCTCTCTCTCTCTCTCTCTCTCTCTCTCTCTCGACATGTATATTTATATATACACATATATGTACATTATATGGACATATCAACAGACCGTTTGGGCTAAGACAACTGTGCGCGCGTGCATGTTGATGCTAGACAGTGACACACACAAAAAAACCAGCAGGTACAGCTTTGTGTTTTAACGATGCCTTTAATTATTTTAATTTGGGAGTATAGGTGTGATAAATCATCCATAATCTAGTCTGCAACAAAATCCCATCGACTCAGCACAGTTTTTTTATGGTAAACCACAAGGCAAAAACCACCTCATGTCAGCTAGAGCTCTTCAAAAACGAAACATGACAAAGCGGAGATGACCCTAAGAGAGTTCAAAAACCTTAATGGAAATAATGTAACCTGTGCATGCATAGTACCAGTTGGAGGGGCCAAGATGGGGCCGCTCGAATTAATGGCTAATCTAATGGGCAATCCTGTAGCACAGCACTGAAAACTGAGAAGACAGTATAGTATGCAGAACACAATCAAGAATCGTGCGTAGGGTCTCACCGATGACGGCAGTTTGAATCATAAAGACCTTTAGAGGGATTTTTTTGATGTCCAATTGAAATGAAAAGGACAGCGCCAAGCCGACCCAAGCAAAGAAATTGATGGTAATTTCAGTTATGACCTTTGTGCAAAGACTACGGAATTGTTTTTCCCTAAACCTATTGCTGCTTCTTACTGCCCTGCCCACAGACCGGTGGTACTGCATGACTAGGATAGACGAGTTTAGCATCACCAGCCAGGAAACAGCAAAGATACTCAACTGAAGTCCATAAACCAGCCAGATAGCTGTGCCAAAGATGTCCACGCGAGAAAACATCAAACATAGATTATTGGTAGTGGAAAAGGAGATCCCGGGATCATGAAGCAAAAGTATAGCCCAAGGGACACAACTGTTGCTAAGTGAAATCAACCAGAAACATAGTACAATAGATCTTATCTGAGAATGGGCCAGTATCTGAGTGCTGAATGGTTTAACGACAACCAAGCAACGTTTGAGAGATATTAGGCCTAGAAGCAGAGGGGTCTGCAACAAGGACGTGTGAGCTAAGGCCATTGCCCAATAGCACATCCACCCATTGCTCCAACGCAACCTTTCCAACGTGTCTGATGTGCTTCGTAGAACACTACCACCAGCAATGATGATCAGATAGAAGGACCTACATGCGTTAGATAGGGCAAGGTTAAACGCGACCAAAGAGTATGACTTCTTCATTTGTCGACTGTGCCAGGTAATAGACACAGCTGCACACATCAGGCACATCACAGCAGCTCCAAACAAGGCTACTGTGACGCCAATGTTAAACTCTGTCTGGTCAGAAAGTCCGGTAGTCATACTGCAAGACATACCTAAAATGCTCACTACAGCACACAGACTGGGGTTTTCAGAAAGAACAGTTAATGTGCTGGGTAAACCCAGCAGGGCTTCAAGTACCTCGCCAGACATCAGAAGCTGTGTCCCACAAAGGTCCAACTGCCGGAGAGACTGCAGATTGCAGCAAAATGTCTGTCGTGAGATATATTTGAGAGCACTATGCCTCATGATAATTGTTTGCAGATTGGGCAAACTGTGAAACACATTAGACTGAAGCCTGGCTACTGAAATCCCTGATAAATTCACCACGAGTAGAGAGGATAAACCACTAAACCCAAAAGGTGCCAATCTTGTTATTGGGTTATTGTCCAGCCTTATGTATTCCAGATATGGCATCCTAGAAAAGGCCCTGGGTTCGATTACTTCGCTTTGTGTATACAGAGATAAATTTCTTACGTTTGGTGTGCCTTCAAATAGTTGTTTATGAAGGCGTGTGATTAGAAGACCATTCAACCGTAGGGTCAGTGCATAGACAGCTGTGAGGTCTCCTAAAACGTGATGCCAAGATCTACTTTCTAAGTTTATCACTCGCATGTAGCTGGGGAATGATGGAATTGCTTCATCAATTGCTAGAACACAGCGAACCTGTTCCATAGCGCAGGTGCACCCATTTGGGCATGTCTCTGAGAGACAATAGAGTTCATCATCTCCCTTAGGGCAATGTCTTTTTTCATCACATACATAGTGTTGGTGCACACAAATGATGCTTTCTCTGCATTTCAGAGAACCCACAGGGCAGGTAAAGTTTCCACAGCTTGCCTCGTCTTCTCCATGTAGACAGTCAGCCTGTCCATCACAGAGCTTATGCAATGGCAGGCAAAAACTGTCGGGACATTTGAATGCTCCGATGCACTGCATGCTCGAACAGTTGCCCAGATGCGCACCATTGCGGCAGTACTTCAGTGACCCAAATTCATCATGGTCAAACAAACAGATAGCCCAGGCGGGAAAGCACGTCTCAGTGCCCAAAAGGCATGGAAGATGAGCTTCCCTTTGACAGGCAGAAGTTGGCATGGACGATAAAGAATAGAATAACTCCAACATTTGCTGGGATTTCTGTTCGTCCTCTCCATTCTCACAATCTGGCCATAGATCGTTCTGATAGTGAA
>JAAUYG010152674.1_pt1 | contig 10169 bp, 8 predicted proteins | sample 7278091 | NCBI WGS metagenome assembly JAAUYG01 (sample SAMN14350201, study PRJNA611818) | marine sediment metagenome | isolation source: surface marine sediment (0.6m) | place: French Polynesia: Moorea | collected 2018-08
ACGAGATCTCCGACGGTGACTGGTGTTCATTCGTGTGCTATTCCTATATACTACTACTACTACCACCACCACCACCACCACCACCACCACCACCACCACCAATACTTCCAATATTCTTCACACTGCCCAATGATACTATGACATCTTCTGCTATGCCGCTCACTATGCTCACTGCTGCTGTGGTCACATATGTCACAACTGTTTTCTGTCTTACAGCTTCCCGGCTTCCTCCGGCTGTCACCAGCAGGACAACCTCTGACACGACTGAGAATACTAACGCTGACACAGAAACTACAATCCATCCTGCCACTACCCCGGCGGCACTGAAAACTAGCATTCCGAGTGAGTTATGCTTTATCTACTTGACAAGTACCGCACATATCACGCAACCGCTTCTACCCCGTCGGTCGTTCTTCAAAATGGTACAAACATGAAACAAACAACATCACCGGAATTTAATTGAAGCTTTAATAGTAGTAGTTTAGGGTTTCCATCGCCTATCCATAATTATCAAACATACCCATTGTATTACTCAGTAGATAGGTTACAGCCTTGGCTAAGATGGTTTTCCTTTCAGATTGTACACTCACATATTTAAATTGTAATTCATTATGTGATTGTACAATTTGAAGAAATAACTACTACTACTACTACTACTACTACTACTACTACTACTACTACTACTACTACTACTACTACTACTACTACTACTTTAAGAATGGTTGCTCACAGCAGAACCGTTAAAACCATTATTAGATATCAGTGACGTCTTCTAAAACTTAATGTAAGTGAAGGGACTTAAGCAGTGTAGTGTCGCAAACGCTTCAAGACGGTGGAATTCCTCCATAAGACAACCCTGCAAACAAGACATTTTCGGTTACATGTAATTGATTAAATACAAGTGCGGTTCAGCAGGGTCTATGGCAGACAGTGAGTTTGGGGTGCCGAAGTGTAATTTAATGCCTGCTTTCTAACATGAAAATAATTTTCAAATATTGGAAATTCGTTTTCTAATATCAAAAATTCCATTCAAGTTACATTTAAGTGAACATATTTCTGATCAATGGACAAGTTTGGACATTATACTGCATGATATCATACCATACTCTTTCACTTTTCTACCACATAGGTTCTTTAAATGGGATTATATCAATAATTTGAAATTGATATATTGGTATTCCACTCAAAATTCCCAATAATAAAAGTAAAATGAAACTATATGAAAGTGCCTAATGTTACGATGATAATGTCTCAGACTGGGTTCAAATTCGCAATCTGTCGGTTTGCAACATAATCCTTTTCTGCTATCCCAACGTGCCTCTGAATGCAGACAGACGACGTTAATTAAGCACAAGATGCAGAGAATTGAGAACTTGAATGTGATTTCAGCTTACATGTACTTCAACCTCGGTATTAACTTCAGATCGCACAATTTACATTATCGTCGGGGCAGTCTGTGGCGGATTTCTTCTGATCGTGGCCATTGTAATCGCTGTGGTGCTAACGAGAAGGTAATGTTGATTCAATGCAAATCCTTTATAAGCATCCTTTATAACTACTATACAAATATACGACAGATAAGAGTTTGTACATTGTACGCCAGCTGTAAACCAGGCACATTCATGTATATATAGTTATCTGAATGTGTGTTTCCATATCTCTCGTGAAATCAAAAAAATTGCTGTGTGTGCTTTGGCTAGTAGATTACAATATTGAATTTTTTTTGACATAATCTATTTTGAATATACATGTGCACACTCATATTTTACAAAAACGCTATTTGCGGTGATGCATGTATATCCAGTGATGTGTTCAACCTAACAGCTGTGTCAAAGTGGTCAAAGTGCATGCAGTCATTGTATTTAAATATGTAATGTCCTGCTGATATGAATGGCATAATAACTAGAGAAACAACCCTTCCAGACGGCATGGGAAGGAGTCAGTCAGCAACCCCCGGGAGCAGACAGATGACAGTAGACAAGTGGCTCTACCTGGCGGCAGAGACGAAGACAATGACGTGTCAGAGCACAGTCCTCACGTGACGCCAATTGTTGTTGACGACCGGAGTGGCACAGATAATGTGTCAACTCAAGGCGAGGACCACCAAGAGGCTGACAGCGAAGATGAACTATCCAATCATCAACCACCGTGGTAAAACAGAAAGGGAGAATTTCAGCGATCTGGAACGTACAGTGCTGTACTAGGGCGCATGCACAGACAAAGCTACCGTTATTTAGACTTTTCTCCACGTTGATACACTGACATCCGGACATGGCCAGGTGCTACATTGTTTACCGTTCACTGGCTTGGACACCCAGGACGTGGTACTGTTGGATATACGACTTCCTATCGGGGATGTGTGGGACGTTTCACCCACTAGTACATGTAAAATCAGCTGGAAGGCCATGTAATGTACTCAGCGACGAATAGTAGAGGGTTCGGCAGCGGATTGGTGAATTTGCTATTTCGGGCATGTAGTATCGCACATATCAGTCATTAAGGCAGTATACTAAGCATATGATTAAACCAACCGCTAACGTATGAGTAAACAAATCACCAACAGCAAACAGTTGAGTTTCCTCCCGCATATGATATTCAAATAGATTACATGTATATATGACTAACATGGAATCAACCATTTCCACAGATCACCGTTCCGTTGCAGATAGGAGCTCCATCGCACCTGCATTTGTCTACACTGAACTCTATATGGGACTCAGGAAACACAGGGTCAAATTTAGTCTAAATTTCGTCAAATTTATTAAGTGGTATCGGAAACAGCCTTTAACTGGTTACTGATGGCGTATCGTATAAACTTTAGGAGATATTTTCTTGAAACGTGAATCTAAAGTTGAAAACTGAACTTAAAGCATGAAAAGGGAAATGCAACTACATTGTGTAAGTCCATGTCTGAACTTAAGAAATGTTAAGGAACTAGCTCCAGTAGGTTCACCATCTAACACAAAATGTTTACATGGACGGAAAAAGTCAAACGAAGCTAAAGATCAAAGGACAGTATTAAATACGAGGATAGTATTTAATAGTATTAAGACGAAGCTCGGAAACAGAGCTCAGAAAAAGGAATTAACGTGTGATGATGGCTGTCAAGCTGCAGTCATGTATATTTGAACGCATTTGTACAGTCTGATAAGATATACATAAAATACAGTAGTCATTAAACAGATTAGAGAAATATTGGCTCGATATTCATGGCATTGCCGTTCCGTTGAAAATGCATGTCATGCAATAATAGCATTTGGTGACAAGCAGGACATTGGAAACCGTATTTGTCCAGTGGCATCTTACATGTATTTGATCGGCATGCTCGGATTCAATGCGTTACAATATCTTAGCCATCCTGGAAAAGTTAGGAATGCCCTATACCCCACAAATCTTGGAGATCATATTATTTGGCATTCACACTTCTGGAAAAGAAGTTGAAGCAGAATTCATGGGGTGCTCCCTCACGCTGTGGAGGTTACATACAGATGATGATGGGACATGAGTTACTGATAACCTTGGTTAGAGAAGCCAGTTTCACCACTGATAACCCCGTCATCTACTGGGTTGGCATACTGGTGGTCCATGTCAGGGTCAGTGTGATAGACTCCGTAGCTCTCCACCTGCTTGTATATACCGTCATTTTCTTGCGCAGACTTCTCCATTTCGTGGGAAGGCGGCAGATCAAAATTATTCCGAGACTTACTTTTCCCATTGCTTGACTTCCTGAAGCGAAATACGTACATGTATACATGTAGTTGACGCGGTATTAACATTCTGCACTTGACAAACAATATGCTGATTATATTTGTGGAAATTATTAAGGAAATGTTAGGCATGTAAACGTCTTAAACGACTTACAAAGATCGTGCTTAAGTAAGTAAAATTTTATTCGGGTACAATGTAAAATAAACATTAGCCAATAGGCTATTCCCCGACATGAAGACGATGAAAGTGATATATGTATATGTACAAATGAAAAAAATCATAAATTACCATAAAATATCACAGAACTTTGAGTACGCATATATCACAGAGCAAGAGCATTCTTTATACCATGTATCATAATTACCTGCAATCTTAAATTTGTTATTATCTACCTCATTCCACAGTTTGGCACCTTGATACCTATGGCTATTACTTCCATACATTGACTTATACTTAGGCTGTGTTAGCATATCAAATTGACGTGGTATTAACATTTTGCACTTGAGAAACAATATGCTGATTATATTTGTGGATATTATTTAGGAAATGTTATGCATGTAAACGTACATGACTTACAAAGATCATGCGCGGACACTGTAGGGGGTATCAAATTTAGTCAAATGTGGCCTACCTGACTTCTTCCCAATGAAGAAATATGTTAAATCCCCCTACAAATAAAGTTTGAATACAAAAGTTGGAATCCCCCAAAAAATTAGCGAATCGGGAAATTGCGTTATCTTCCCGTGTTGGCTACTCGAACTATCGGCATTTTCTCAAACATTTATTTTCAGTTGATTTACAACCACAACAGGCTTTATCGCCTCCGGTTTCGGCCACAGTCACTTCAAATGTTCAATGTTGATAGCAGGCGACAGCTATCGACACCGTTAGCTTTCTCCGGCTACTCTGACTGACGCGTAACGTCAATTAATACTCCACACCAACATAAGCTTTCCGGAAAGAATAGTTCAGTATTCCACAACATTTGAGTACATTAGCGAAACGACAGCCACTCATACACAGAAAACACACAGGTAATGCCCCACTTTCGACCCTTAATAGTTTTTTACTCAATGGGATTTATCCGTATCGCAGTTTTGGCAACAACTGACAAGTATTTGACTTTATTAGACGCCAACATACACGGCCATGACAGACTTACTTTCCAATATGGAGGGCTTCTTTCAAGGTATCAGGGACCTTCGCCCCCTTGGTCTCTGGGAGGATGAACACCAGAGATCCCGCCGCCATTGTTACGATACCGAATATTAGAGAAGGCATGGGAGGCCAGATCGCTTCCTGTAAGGGAACAAACGGTGCTTTTATGTTTAAATAAATGTATTTTGATATATTTTATAGATAATGATATGAAACAAACTGCAATATATAGACATAATAAACATTTGGTGTAATAAACGTATTTACAAATGTATTTGAAGGGGGCCAAACTGGGCCATTGGCTGATATTGCAAGACACTTCGGACGTGGTGTAGCCAACACTTGGTGTGGTTCATAAACCTGACACCTTATTTTATCACTTGCCAAAGGTTCCCCGACAAATGGAGCCAGCATGCTGCCGATTCTGGCCATGGTGGATGAAGTGCCCACCGCCAGATGGCGCACAGGTGTGTGGAAGAGTTCGGCTGTGTAAACATAGATGGAGGTAAAGGTCATCGTAACTGCTCCTTTTCCAAGAGTCGAGAGCGTCGTGAGTGCAACCACATTGTCTAAAAAGCAAAAGCACCCTTTCTTCAGAAACGAAAAACAAGTTTTATCACTAGGATCACAAGAGTAAAACAATGTTAAATATCATATCTGTTACACATAGCAGCGACACAGCGAAGGCAAACTATTATAAACAAGGTTGGTTGTAATAAACATAATTATTAAAGTTGTGGATAGGATTTGTTGCATACCTCCTTTCGTGTGACAAGGTTAAGGGAGATTTATTGGGGTTTATTGGGATTGGGGGAGATTTACTAAATATGAATTCCAAATACAACAAATATAAAAATGCCTACATCTACACAATGGTGTTTTCTTTTACGGAGTTCCCGGACCACTATAATGGCACCATTTAAAGAAATTAAAAATTTTGACTACCCGCGCTGACAAGCAGAACAGGCACCATAGATGCACAGAATATCCCTCCAATCATGAGCGACCAGGCAGTCGGGGCTCGGCGGCCTATAAAATCCAGACACAGGTAGCAGATGATTCTGGATGGGATTTCTATAGCTCCAGATAGAAACGAGTTGAGAAAGACGTCGCCAAATGATCCAGCGTTGAGTGATAATCCCCAATACACGAACGAGGTGCCGAACCTGAAATACGGAGATCACAGTTAGGGTTTGTTCCACGGTAAGTGTAGATACTTTCTCCCTGATTATACATTTTTCATGTGCTGTGAAGCGAGGGTACAGGCCACCAAAATGCAATCCGCGTCTGTAATTGTTGAGTTCCATAAAATGTGTGCTACGGACGCCATAGAACAATTAAAATGGCCATTGTCCCCGTCTTTCACAGGCTGTCATTGCCTCTATGAGACAATACCACCTCGAAAAAGCACTTTATAAGAAAACGTAAAACCTGAGTGGTTTGTATTACTAATGTACCCATGACTTTATGGGCTCTATGAGTGTCTTTTGATGCATTTGTGGTATGTTCACTCAAGCGTGACCGTCACTGACTTTTTTATTAAAAGTGATACAGTCATGTATGCAGCATAGTAAACGTTAACAGGCCCGTCGCTCTGCGTCAAAATTTCCTTTCTGAGACTAGTTTTAATTAAACCCATTACTGCATCATTCTGCAATTTAGACAAATATAGATATGCTCAAAACCTTACGTGGCCCATAATATCCCATTGAAAACCTTTGGCAACAAAATATCGAGCCAGATAAGGCTCCGGCATTGTATCGTAAACAGGTTTAGCATATTTCATTTGTTTAGTTAGCTAGCAATGGAGCACATCCCCAATTACATCCCCATTTTTTTATTCAGTATTATTTTATTCACGTAATAGAAACGCTTCCGTAGTTTTATGAAAATAGTCCAGACCATCACGAAACGCAGAAAGGTGTTCCAGCAATTCAAGAATTTTAAAGTTATATATCAGTATGTACTTACCACATAATGTAACTGATTGTGAGTTCTACACACAGTCGGGGATGGACACAGACTTCATTCAGACTGGCAGACTTCTCTTGTGATGTTTTCTGTAAGGCCAATTGAATGACAAAATCCTTATTTAAAAGCAAATCCATTCATTTCAATTGTTGGCTAATACAACTTCTCACAGAGAAATTGGACGCCACCCCACACCAAAGCAAGTCTAAAAAGGTAGCAACTTTGTTAATAATAGTGCAAATATATTATTATACTAAATGCGGTGGCTGTTTTAGAACATACAATGTGCTACGTTACTATCTTTACTGTTTTTACTTTAAAATGCTGAGATCACATATCCAGATCTTGAAGTAACATATCGAGATCTAGAGATGATACTGTCTTTTTTCTCATACGCTGTAAATATCTTTATCAATCGATGTACGTATTAATATCAGTGAGTGAGTGAATTGGTTTATGTAACGTCGCCTCTTAGCAGCCAGGGTCTTATGGGTGACGGACCGGGGGCCGGGCAATGAGACTAAGGATGAAAGGGCCCCAGACTTGAATACACCGGGTTTCGAACCCGGGACCCAGTGGTCTGGTTCTACCGCTCGACCAAGCCCACCGTGGTTATTAATTTGAGACCCTGAGGTAGGTTAGCAAAATGTTAAGATCCTATCTCAAAATGTTGGATGTTATATTATCTTGACATGATTGTCAAGTTTTCGAGCTACTGTTTGGAGATCTTGGCATGCGAATCCATTTGAAGTGAGAAATAGGAAACAGCTTAATTGTTTAGTATATTGACACAGTCTCGAGAAATGATATAGTCACTTTCACATAAGCATACTAAAAAGATATTTTGAATTTCTAAACCCGCCATCCTACGTGAATATATATAAAAGTACAAAGGAACGAAAGTAAAGTAAAATGATAAATCCCCTCGATAAACCTGTATGTTTTACCTCCGTGACTTTTAAGTCTAGATTCGTTGGCAATTCTTTCCGGTTGACCTGAGCAATGTATCGTATTATCTTTTCTGCCTGATCTGCCTTGCCTCGGGCAAACAACCAGCGTGGGGACTCAGGAATTAACCTGCAGAATTGTCACAGCATATATGCAGTGCAGAGGTATGTATACCCATATAGCCAGGTGTAAAAATTCAGGCAGTTAACCCAACCTCACAGTAAGAAAGAGCATGGAAGGAAAGATATTGCTATCAACTATATTTAGAAGTTAAGGGTATCAACCTAAAATTAATGTAGACACACATACATATTGTGTCCCATTGTCACATAACCAGGAACCGCAGCATACATGCACTGTATGGCCATTATGTACAGCATTATGAACATGCAACCATTGAGGTAGAAAGACTCAAACACTGACACTGAACAGTACATTAAGGCTGCTTTGCATTCGGGTGCCACTCATGTAATTAGATAACAATGGATAAGATTTCAGGGTTACATCTGATCATAGGGAAATGTATTAGGCATAGGGGTCTTGAATATTCAGTTAAAACTGTGAATGATGGATAGTGCAAGACGCACAAAGCAGAATGTATTAGTTAAAATATAAAGAAAATATACAGAATACACAGAATGAGTCGGAATTAAAAGCAACACTGTGACAGTATAAAAATCGATAAGGGTATAATTGAAATGCTTTAATCAGTTTAAACCAGTCTTAAGATTAATAGCATAACATCCTCATCATCATCATCATCATCATCATCATCATCATCATCATCATCATCATCATCATCATCATCATTCGTACCAGCAGTAGTAGCAGTAGTAGAGTTAAGATTCCAAGATGGTCCCATGTGAAGAATTGATTCAGTAATTTCTGTTACATTCAACTTTCTCAAAATTAAAAAAAAAAAACTTTCATGAATGTAGACAGGGCCAAACTACCACAAACTTTTATCGCACTGTTATAAGAACTGTGGAAGGATAAGTGTTGTGAATTTTTCGCTATTTGGCCCCATCTTAAGCAAAATGACAACAAATTCAAAACCCAAAAACAGTTTGACAGCTAGATCTACTTAAAAATAGGGAGGAGGAGAGACTGGCTTAAATGTCTCTACTGGCAGTCAAGCAGAGTTACAATGCCCTAAGCCTTCTTGTGGTCCAAGTTATAAGTCCTTACAACAAGCAGGATCGCACATATTCAGTATATAAATACCACAGGTATGACAAGTGATACAACGAAACGTTTCTACTCATCAGGCGATGCTGTTACGTAAAATATGATAAACTATATTACCATAATCCGAGTACCTTAGTTGAAGAGAATCGCACGGGCAAAAAGGGCACGGCCCCTCACGAATTTTCAAAGAGTTACGGTCGTGCCAAGTAAAGATTAGCTTCGGGTTTTCCTAAACTCTGACTCCATCAGGCAGCTTATAACTTTGAGTAGAAGGAAGGCAATTTAAGTAACTTTAATAACCCAATACTTACCAAACGAACGGCAGCATACAACAAGCAGGCAACGCAATGGCGATCTGGAAATAGTCCCAGCGTCGTATGGTGTGGGCGATAAAGGTGACCAGCATAAAACCAAACGAGAAGAAAGCTTGAATGGATATACCCACCAACACACGGTACCGTGGACCAAACAGCTCGACCACTGAAAGGATCAAGTTTGTAGTCATAGTTATAGTTTTATATGTAATGTACTAAGTAGTAGTAGTAGTAGTAGTAGTAGTAGTAGTAGTAGTAGTAGTAGTAGTAGTAGTAGTAGTAGTAGTAGTAGATTATTCACCACCACCACCATCATCATTATCGTCATTATCATCATCCTCAGCAGCATCATCATCATCATCATTATCATTTACATCCTGTGTGTACGTTAGCTCCATGTAAATCCAACTTGTCGGTTGCAAAGAAATAAACTACTTCTACTACTACATTACTAAACCAAAATTTAAGATAAAATCATGATCATGTAATTATTTACCCAGAACAAATGCGCACATGCAGGTACTCATATTGAATGCCCCCACTAGAGTTCTCAGAATAGCAAAGGTTGCATAATTTGGGGAGAACGCCTGGCCTAGATTAACTCCTAATGTGGCAAACATGCTGAACAGCAGCACTGGGCGCCGGCCTAACCTGGAATGAGACATCTGCATGCGTTATCGTGTAAACTAACTATTCGTAAGCGGTATTTTCGTGGAAAGTCGTTCATACGATATGCTCTGTTTGTTCGCTTGTTTCCTTGTTTGATTATATTGTGGCGAGTCGAGGTGTCGTTTGTGGCGTTTGTGGTCTGTGGCTCACTATCGATGTCTAGGGGTTGTTAAAGAGTGAAGGGACCTAACGGAACACCGCTCGGAACTCTGC
>JAAUYG010189063.1_pt1 | contig 10169 bp, 7 predicted proteins | sample 7278091 | NCBI WGS metagenome assembly JAAUYG01 (sample SAMN14350201, study PRJNA611818) | marine sediment metagenome | isolation source: surface marine sediment (0.6m) | place: French Polynesia: Moorea | collected 2018-08
CATCATAATAATAATAATAATAATAATAATAATAATAATAATAATAATAATAATAATAATAATAATAATAATAATAATAATAATACCAACAACAACAATAACAAGAAGAATAACAAGAACAAGAATACATATTCTGTTGACTGTACATCGTGTACCGGTACATCGTGAGTATGAGGAGATACAAAATGTAATAGTTGCTTTAGCCACTGTGGTAAAAAGAAAGCAATTCTAAATCTTTTAGCGACAAGGGGATATTTTAGCATATGGGTATTAGGCCAATTATTATCACTATCTCAGCGGCAAGTATATTCTCACAAATTGTGATTGAATCGCATTAATACAGAATATACAGAATTCCAATAGCAGTTCGCCGGTGATGCAGCGTAAACACAGAACCGTTACAACGACGAAATTGTGTTGCACGTCCTCAAGGATTATACAACGAGGCGATGATTTGTAACTAAAGTTTGTAAAGTTTCAACGGAAATAAAAGTAAGGAGTCCGCTATGTATAATTACCAAATGCCAGACCCACGCTAGCCCAACATTAAAGGTTATTAGATGCATCATATCATCTGGTTTCTATGGTCGTAATAATAATTTTGCCATTTTTTGGACCACTAAGTCTAAAATACAGATTGCTTGTTTACATATTGCATTGTATTCGACATTGTGAGTTTAGGGAAGGGGCGAATGTGTCTTTCCTGCCTTTGGTATATACTTTTGTGTGCAAATGTGCTTGTCGGCATGTTTTACATCGTGATTTCCGCTGACAAACGGCGAAGAGGCGACGAGACAATTGTGGTACAAATAAGACACTGCGTCGGTTTTCGACCCTTTCTCCTCCCCAGTGCATCCATCGTCGAGATAAACACGGAGGGAACTAATTCCCTCTAAATGTCTCAAAATATTTACCGGAAATCGCCAGGAAACGGTGAACAATCAGCTACGTTACACTACACTATTGAATACAATTACTTCGCCCCACCACCAAAAAAAAAAATAAATAAAATAAAATAAAAAATAAAAATTATAATTCATGACGTTTAGGTCGCCCCGTCCTGGCTGCATCGTCCCTTGTGTAATAAACATATTTATATCGTGCGGCCGTACATGTACAACTGCTGGAGCCTTGCTATTCAGACAGTCTAGAAGGAGCCTGTTGATACAACCCCGGGAGAATAATTGGCATCGAGATTAACTGGGTCACATTGGGAGCAAGTTATTTCTGTCGGGTTTACATAAACGATATCGTGCATACAAATCATAAACGTTTCCCGGAAAAATCAATGTCAATGATCAATTTCTGGCCCTATATTGATGAGGTATACATTTCGTAAAGTTCATCAGTGATGCTGGTCTCCCCATTTGTTTTATATTTGTCTCTACGTGTACGATAAAAATGATGAGGTCAAGAGGGGAGTGGAGATGGGGGGGGGGGGGGGGCATATCCAGAGGGGTTGGGGCAAATCAGGGTTTAGCCAGGCCCTTTAAACCCTTCAAATTGGTGCACCCACCCCACCCCCACCCCTAGTCGATTAGAGTCTAGATTCTATTCTGGAGAGGACCGAAACGTACAAAAGCAGGAGAGACTATATATTAATATTGCCCAGTGGCGTGGTGTGAATATCTATGATTATAGATGAGAGAGAGAGAGAGAGAGAGAGAGAGAGAGAGAGAGAGAGAGAGTAGACTGAATCAGATATATTAAACAAAGTAATAGACAAACGCTGGGAGCGGCCTAAAAATATAAAAAAAACATGTGGGACCAGCCCAACGTCAAAAACTAAAGGCTAGGTCATGATCATAAAAACAAAGAACAAAACGTCACATTCAGGATATCTCACAAAGTCGAGCTTTACCACCATGTTTTAAGAAAGGCTAAAATAGTTTGAACATCAACACTTAGAAACAAAGCGATGGAAATGGTTAAATCACCGAAAGAAAACCCAAATGAGTTGAGTCGTTTAAATCTGAAATGGTAAACGTATCTGGTTGCATAATCACTAGGGTATATAGCGTTCTTAGAAATTCCTTCATTGATACATGTACAGCCTTTTCCGCGTATTATAGCGATAAGCTGTAATGTATCAAATGATACGAAAGAGTGACAAAAATTTCCTAGAAACAATGGCCGTCAATAAATGTTAGGCACACGAGTTTTAATACCTGTTTCAATATCTCCAGCGCTCATACCGGCATCCCCCCAACGAATGCCGACCACGTATGTGGGCACTACCGTGCCTTCGAAGGATAGGATTGGCGGTGATGGGGTTACCACGCCTCATTCGCCCTCTCCAAACGTCAAAACCACTGATCCCTCAAGTGAGCCGTTGTGCAACTGGGCGGGAAGTATAAATGTATAAATGTTATTTAAGACCCAAGTGTTAAAAAAAGTTTGAAAATATCTTTAATATGGCTGGTAATTTATATTATCTAATTTAGGAACATGACATGGTGGATAGGTAAGTTAGTTCGTGAAAAACTCTGGTTGATGAAAAAATGTATTACGTTGGTAAAATTACTATTTATTTATCGGTATCGCTATACATGTAGATGTGTCAACTGTCTTAAGGCAACAGAGTAATAAAAATGGTGGTAGTAGTAGTAGTAGTAGTAGTAGTAGTAGCAGTAGTAGTAGTAGTAGTAGTAGTAGTAGTAGTAGTAGTAGTAGTAGTAGTAGTAGTAGAAGTAGTAGTAGTAGTATTATCACTGCCATTATTATTATTATTATTATTATTATTATTTTTTTTTTTTTTTTTTTATTATTATTATTATTATTAAAAAAATGTTAATGTGTAAAGAAGCATGACACAGTCTGGTCGGAAATTCTGTTTATTGCGGGTTCAGAAAAGTATACGGGTGGCGCAAATTCCGTGTTAATACATACATCCTTTATTAAAATTCTAACTTAAATGACTGTAACCAGCCAGGGTTTTCAGGGGAATGAGGGAAAATAATGCGAGCCACCGGCTAAGATGAAAAATTATAACGAAGTTGTGGGTAGGGTAAGCAGTGTCGCCATTTGGATACTTACACATTAGCGTTCCGATTGAGGAAAAGCGGCAAGGGTAGACACTTGGCCGCCAGTCGGAAGGAATGGCGGCCAGGGGCCACTTGCATAATGGCGATGTAAGGGTTACACCAGGCGTAAAGTTACACGGCTTGCATAGATCATGTGTAACCTTGCACCTACGTGTAAACAGGGTGTAGAGTTACTCCAGGTCTGGAGGTGGTGTAACCAATGCATAACTACAGTGAAACCGGTCTTTAAGACCACCTGAGAAATAGGGACAACCTGGGAATTAAGGACAGCTACTCCAGTCCCAAGGCCTATTCAATACATAGAAATAGACCTGAAAAATAAGACCACCTCAGAATTCAGGACAGTTTTTCACAGTCCCTTGGGTGTCCCTAATTCCCAGGTTCCACTGTATTGATATACCCTATAATATCGTGTAACCTATATCAAAGTGTCTAAGATGTCATTTCTGTCAGTCTACATGCGAAACAGACTCAGCTGATTGTCTGTTGTCTGTATTATTCTGGGAGCATTACTCTTCTAGTTGCCGCGATATAAGTTGTTTTTCGAGCATTATCATCTTAGTCACCATGTTGCGATATTAGAAAATAATATTCATAACATTATGAGTTAGCGCTTTATGTCGAATATGTCTTTGTAAATTTGTGACGGTCAAAACATGCTAGTCATTCTGGTATAAATTGTTACACTTTATGCATTCGGCTATATATTAAGGTTTTGAATACAAATTTCTTTCAGACGTCGAAAAACGTGGCCTCTACATATTTATCTAGGTGCCTAGGTACCTACATGTACGTATTTAGGTACGACAGTTCACTGAGTGCCGGTCTGCATGAAAGGGTCTTTGCTTCTGTTAATTTTCACTGCACCGCAGACCGCCTCGTTGTTGCATTTGACCATAATTGTCCGCCTATGGAAAAAGTATGCTTAGATCTCACAAGCAACCACGATGCATAACAACTCCACGGAGGTTGCAATGATATGTAACAGATCTTACGATATGTCTTACATCCTGGTGCGTACGTTGTGCAACAAAAGCGAGTGTTGTACGATGAAGCGACAGCATCGTACGAGTAATCAGGTGATCGTACAACGTTGCAAGATAATATGCGACATGTCTTACAACACTCTCATGGTCGTACAACACACGCATATAAAGGTGCGAATCATCTTGCGACCTTCGAAATTCGTGCAACACTACTCCAGTTAACACAACGTTGTGCAACGTTGTGCGAATGTTCGTGAGACCCAGTACAACAATTTGACTCGCCAAGTATTGCCTCTGAATTTTGAACATGTTCAAAAGTCAGTGGCGACCTGATGCGACCATTTTCTCGCTTACAACAAATGCGATGCATCATGCAACGGAAGCGTCAGGACGTACGAAATGCTAAATTTACGATCGCAAACTGTTTTAAAGCGGTCGCGAGCCAATTGTGAAAGGGGCATTAATTGCACAAATGCGTCTGGGTGCATTGCAAAAGTCCTGTGTAAAATTCAAGAGGGCGAATGGGCTCCAGTGTGAAAAATACAAAGGGATCACTGTGTCAACTAGAATGGCAAAACCATGCTGCAGTGTATTGTACAAGAGACAGACAGAGCTAGAGAGAGAATGGGAGAGGATGGGTTCGAGCGCATTGTTACGTTGAGGCTGCTTGTTGGCTATGCCTTGTACAAGACGAAAGAACTGCTTCCAGTATTCTCTGATTTTTCCAAAGCTTGTAGCCGGATTGGTAGGCGTCTGCATCTCCGTACAAAGCGGAAACTTGGATGTGTGGTAATAATTTTAGCTATTTCGGCAATGCACGCTTCTACTAGAAGTAATATTATCATTATAACTACAGCTACTGTTGTACGACAAGGAGCTCCCATCTCTGGGCTAGAGCTCTCGAAAATCCTGAAGACTGAGTTTAGACTTAAAAGTCAAACTAATGGTGACTAGTCAAAACTTGATTTAAGTAGTTTCGAAAACTCCAACAGTGGTCTCATTTGTTATCTTGATAAATGAATTGGTGCGTAAATATATGAACAGATGCATCGATTATGCACATATTTGGGGGTGGCAACACTGTTTACTTTTGATGGACAACACTGCCCTTACACCTACTACAACAAAGAAAAGTTGACGTTTTGGTGCGAGTTTGGTACAGAGTACAAGATGGGAATGAATGTCGGCAAAACGGTGTTTCTGGTTCCAAGCCCCATAGTTTTCTCTTCATCAAGGCACGTGTCGCCGAGAACAATATATGCACCTGTTCAAATTATACTGGTTCGTGCGCCACAACTGTGACATGCCGTATGTGAAGAAAAACAAGGTCCTCAATTTAATCTCTGCTGTTATGTATGGACGTGGCGCATGGTTTTCGTAGATAACTTGACATTTGAGCACATTTTACTGTACTGTTCTTGACCATGGTGGAGGCAGGTTTTCCGACCTTGAACGCCTTTAGTAAACGGCGATAGTCATCCATCTATGTAGGCATTTTCGCGGCCAGAAGGATAATGAGATTCGACCCAGTCACGGATGCATTATGCTTAGCATATGCCGGAAAACGGAAACTTGGCGGTACATAAAATCAGTCATGGCAGACGACGATCATCTAAGACAGAACAGGCTAACGGCTGTGTCACTAAGTACGCACATGTGCTGTGCAGTCGTCGAAAGTCAGCACATATCTGCCCCATAATCCAATACTTGAGATACGTGTATACCCGATGGGTGGTGCTGGAATTGAAATGCACCGTGTACACTGGCCTTACTTCGTCTGCGCACTCGCGTCTGCGCACAGTCAAAAGTTGGAGACTGCACGCTGGGCCTGATTTCCAATGGAGGAAAATTTGTGTGATTGCACAAACTGTGCTGTTGAAGACAAGCGGCGTATCTCAGGGGATTATACACAAACGGAACATGTGAGGTGTAAATATGACGCAGTGAACTTCACTGTGCCTGCAGTTTATAGGCAAAGGTAAAATGTGCAATTATGTTGTCGAAGCATCACATTTGTCGTTATAGATATTTAAACTGCATACTGTGGACATGTTTGCCAATAAAGAACATGTTAAACTATGCACATAAAGTTTGTAAATACGCGTCAGCGTTAGAAACATTCTGACAATCACAGTTGCAGAAGTCTGATCGAACACCGCATGGGGTAGAGGTGTCAATAAAAGTTCACACCTCCACTGAAAAGCACGCAAACCAGAATCAGTGAGAGACATGAACAGAACTTGCGATAACAGCGTGATATGTCCAATCTGGTCTGCACCTTATCTTGATGTAGGCCTACGTTTCCGTATTTGGATTTACTGTGTTGGTCCAATATTCACGTACAGGTTCACAAAGGTTTAAGTTGTTGTGCAGACAATCACAATGATCAGCCTCTTGAGCCAGGAATAGGGTTGCCGTGGTAATTAGAATATAGTTGTTTAGTCTCATTGAAACAATAGATTTAGCGAGCTGTGATGTATCCGTCGGATGTCTCAGAGGAATTGAGTGGCTTGTGGAGCATGGGGGTATCTTGGGGTATTGAGTATATTCCCAGCATTTCAAAGGTTATCGTTTATCGTTATTCTTGAGGTTATCGTCTCTAATAATCACAAGTTGTTAGCGCGGTCTTTGCTAACGACTGTATAGGAAATACCCAATACGTTTTCAATGGCCATATGTGTAAAATAATGCGTATATCTGTATAGTAGTTATGAGAGTATATACGTATAATTTAAACTGGCATCGCGGCTCAAATCAGCACACAGGGTGAATACTATCAGCAAACCATCATTGTTGCAAATGGTCTATTTTTATAGATTAATATTTTTATAGATTAATACTGTTATGACGGTTATAAGAGGTTTAGTAGTAGTTTATTAATTATGGAGATATTACAGATAATAAGGATATCTCTTAGCCCGTTATTACAAAAGGGTACATTTGAGGAAGCAGCTACGTAGACTTGGGGTCAGATTCATTAGGCTACAGCAGTAGTGGATCCAGGAGGGGGAGGTCAAGCAGCACATGGAAGAGCAGAGCTAGCGACAGGCCAGAGAGTGAGCAGCCGGGACACTGACCAATGGGCGCGCAGGATTAATCAGAATGGGGAATGAAGATACAGGGAAGAGGGAGGCAAGAGAGAGGGAGTCAGTTAGGGACGGAGTTAAGAGTGAAGACAGAGACAGCTAGGGGGAAAGTGGATAGGCAGAAAGACAGAGGGTTAGCGAGGAGCAGAACAGGAGCAGGAGATAGGCAGCAGCAATATTAGGATCAGCAGAATAGTAACAGGATAGACAGCATAGAAGCAGACAGCGGCAGAGATCGGACAGTGGGGTAGACCGCATTCAGTTTTTTTTCCTCCCATTCCCCACGCTATCCCCGGGTCCGGTGTCATGGTGACCATTGACTGAAGTAATAATAAGATGTATCAGTAAACAGATAACTAACTTCATTAACCCTATCCCAGTGTGTTTGTCTTTATAAGTACAGAACTACATGTATCTGTTAACGATAATAGGATGGAACATCAGTAGATTATCCCTTCTGAGAAGTAAGAACGGTCAGACCATAATTAATTAATAGAATGCATTTTCAGTAATGACCCAGGTATAACGAACATAATCATATGAGGTGAATAGGTTAGGTTAGGTTAGTTACAGTAGGATACCCCGGCTACTCTTTAGCGCATCACGATTGAGTACTATACGCCGTAGAAAACGTTAAAGAGCTGATTCCCCAACGTAAGGTAGAGTCGGTAAAAGCAGAAGAAGATCACATTCCCCACAGCCATAAAGTAAAGACTGACATAACACCTTACATAACACTACCGGGCACGTGGTAGTGACGTCACTTTGAAAAAAAAATCCACAAGAACCCCGCTAGGGATCAAACTAACCCAAACTAACCGATAGTAAAATTCTAATAGTTATCAGTTATTATTGAATTATTATCAAGCTACATGTACATGGATGTACCGCTGGGAACAGGATACTAGTAAACTATCCTTCTCATATATACTATCGATGACTGGTTACAATCAGTGATATTGAGAGAAATAAATGTTACAGTAGTTTACTGATATGAGGCGAAATTAGCCTGTACACCTGGACAAATGAAATTGGAATATATGTTTCAGATAATTCACATACAAAATTATCATAAAATACACAAAACACGTAAAGTATGATGAAATTAGGTGGAATATTACTGTCTATAATACAGTATATATTACATATGACTATATTACAGTCTATAATTAACACTTTCAAACTTTAAAACAGAATGGGGTCAATGGGTAAAGTAAACTTCCACTCCATATGTCCAAACAAATAATTATAGAAGTAATCTGTTTTAGAATAGACTAAAACGCCGTGGGAACTACTTTATGAAAGACCAACGGGCAGCTGTAAAAGGCAGCTAGCTGCTACATTTAACAGTAATGTATATTAAGCATGGCATTCTACAAAAATAATTAAACTCAAGTCCAAAAAAGTATATTATTTTACGTCAAGTGAATCGTAGAAAAAATAATGCAGTTCTTTGGTGGCGTTAAATGCGGTGCGTGGCGGGCTACCATCGAGCAGAGCGTGAAAGTACGATTTACAGTTATTATAATGGTGTTTTGCTCTGCCTGATGTTTGCTATGCATTTTAATTTATCCGTTGTTTTACTGCCCATTAGGGAAATGCCATGTGAAATGCAATGTGACGAGTGATGACGACTGCACTTCTTCAAGGTTCTGCGCTGAAGGAGATAAGTGCGATAACGAAGTTTTCTACCACAACGCATCGTTATTCTGGACATACAAGTCATGCATTCGGGATGAACGCTGTGACCAGAAGCTGAAGGATATCCACTGCAATTCAGCCTGCACAAAATGTCGATATTGCTGTGGGGGGGATCTATGCAACTTCAATTCAACGCTCATTCACCTAAAGCGACGTAAGATTGCAGTGGTATATTATTTTTTGTAGTGATGTTATTGCAAAAAGCTACTGCTCCATCCCCAGTCCTACCGCCCCTGGGTACCTTTGTCGTTAGAGCGTCCGCTCAGGATGCGGGAGGCTGGGGTTCGATCCTCGACCGCGTCACACCAAAGACGTAAATACTGGGAGGTTTGCGCTCCTCGGCTTGGCGCTTTGCGTTAATGAGGCAACCGGTTGGTCTACTCGTAGTCACTAAGATGGTCTGAGTGATTCATTTCTGAATTGAGTCGGTGGCTTGGCACCCAAAACTGTCGGGCGTAGATCGTTCGGCCCAAACAAGACAGGTGCACACTTACACGCATGCACTGCATACACCACCGAATCCAACTTGCAGTCGGTGATATGACCATGAGTAGTTGAAAGCCGACTGTAAGCCTGATTCACCCCCCACCCCACCCCAACTGGACCCTGATGTTCAGAAAGCCACGCCGCACGATATTAGTCTTGGGCCAAAACCTTATCATGATTACGTAGCTGTAGCAGTGAAGTGTACTAACGTCTCTGTGGACTGTGTATGACATCGGATGTGGTAGCAGGGTTCCAGGTCAGACACGATATCAGCCTCGTTTACCACAGGACTGGCCAGGCTGACAGCGCCACCAGTCGGTACACAGGTACTGGCAGCAACACTGGAGGTACACGACAAACAGGGTTAGAGAAATGCAATAAGCCTCAGCAAAGTTGTACATTGGAGTATAGAGTAGAATAATTAAGTTGTAGCCCGACGAAAGAACAATGATCATAAGTATAATGTCATACATCCATTCTTTTCCGGTATTTGCTTTTAATCTTTACCAGCGTTTACCTTGTCTGGCGCCACTTAAATCAGATTTTACGTCACCAGTCTAGATCTACTATTCTGGGATACAAGACAATGATGTGACAAGTGGCTTGGTGTGCACTGCATCGTATCCCGCACCCCAACTGGAAATGTGCACTAACACAGAGAAAACTAGAAAAACGAATTTGCAGGCAAATTCAAGATCTGCATGCCAGTTTGGCACCAAAGAGGGAACGAAAGCAGAAACTACACTAAAAGTTGAAAAAAATGTTCTCTTTCTATCCCAGGGGGTTGAACATTAAGCTGATTTTCGCTCTACGGCCAGATGTTTTCGAGCTAGAGCCAATTTTCAAAATTTCCATATTTGGGCATG
>JAAUYG010010518.1_pt1 | contig 10168 bp, 8 predicted proteins | sample 7278091 | NCBI WGS metagenome assembly JAAUYG01 (sample SAMN14350201, study PRJNA611818) | marine sediment metagenome | isolation source: surface marine sediment (0.6m) | place: French Polynesia: Moorea | collected 2018-08
AGTAGTAGTAGTAGTCGCTAGTAGAGTACTACTATTCTACTACTACTGAGTAAGTACTACTACTACTACTACTACTACTACTACTACTACTACTACTACTACTACTACTACTACTACTATTACAGTGGTGTGATAGATGTTGTGGTGGTGAAGGAGGAGTGACGAGCAAGAGCCACTGTTACTTTCCTGTACCCCATCTCCCAATTTAGCATAAACCGTCCCATTTATTCCTTGCCATGATTCCAAAACATCGTGTATATTTAGAGTATTTACCTGATGTGCGCATCAAATCTATATGCAAGTGATAGTAGTACCAACGTGCGTAAATGTTAGTTTAAAGTTTTTTAAGATTAACTTTTTGGCTGTGATTACAGGTACATTGATGCTGTGGGGAGGAAGGCAAAAGGAACATGCTATAGCGCAAGAAGATGCCTGGCGCCAAACCTTGCAATTCTTTAAGAAACAGCTTTCAGAAGCTTCATCTTCAATTAATTTCGATTCGCAATTATAAAAAAGGAATCCGAATAGCTATTCAGAACTACGTATTTTTCCTAGTCCCACTTTATAAAAAATAAATGGTTCTCAATTCGTATTAATATATTGCACATATCGTGTACGAGTTCTTTGTTTTGTACTAGAAGGGTCGCACTATATATCTAACGACCTAATAAAATGAATAGTCTGAGTAGTAATTATTAAGAGGGTACCTTCCCAGCTGCGTAAATGCGTGCGTCCGTTTCGTCCGCTGTGCGTCATGTGTCAACCCTTATCATATATCATGTGACATGTGACAACCCTTATTAGGCACGTCGAAAGTCATGTGACGTGTGACAATCATGTGTCACCTGTTATGTGACAGATGAGTCCTAGGTACACTAAGATGAGCAGCGCAACTACAATGGACGAATGTCTCTAACTAGTGAAACCAAACTCCGACATCAACCGTTGTTTGATATAAGTACACTGACACTTCCGGTCTAGACCGGAAGAGACAATAAGCTCACCTAGCGAAACCGGTGGATTTTTCAGCCCTATTCCAAACTAGCACTTAAGTTCTCCTAAGTAAATTTAAAACGTACACACAGAATTTAGAAATCGTCCTATGCTTCTAAATCATGAAAATAATTAAAAAAAAAAAGATGTTTCCTATGTTGTCTGTTAACCTTCACTATGTTTGTAAATATTATCATGTAAGAAGCAGTACAAACGGGTACAAAAACAATTTAAACAATTTACTTCCTTCTCCTGCAAGAGGGATAATAACAAAAAATACAGATATCAATTACAAAATATCTCCTAAAAAGGCCGTAAAAACTTCTCATCAGAACTGAAGAGGGCGTTTAAGTGCGTTTTTTCTTCTGACTGAATACATATAGGTTAGAACACAGAGAAAAATAAACGGAAATTCTGTCTATAGGAGACGGGGCCATTTTGTAGTTCGACGAATTCCTGCGCAGTGATACAGTGAGACATGTTCCGAAAGACGCACTTCTGTAAAAGTCCAATTAGCAGGCAAGACATTTTAAGACGTGAATACCGCTCTCGTACGAAAGCCCTAAAGGGACATAGGGACACAGGGAGAAAAAAGGTATTAAAATATTATTTTCCTCGAAATAATATTCGTTCCCTCGACATAATATTTCGTTCCCTCCAGGGCTTATGTACTGTCGTGTCTTGTGCCAAATGAGTATTCTACATCATATGAGATGCGTAATCGGTTCATGTAATCCACGTAGTTCGTTATGTGTGCTTGCGACCAACAACCAGGTGTAAACAATAAAGATGTAATTATCAAGGCTTAGCCTGACTGTGGAAATGCCGTGATGTCTTTCGAAAGGTTCTGATCATGTGAACCATACCAGTGTACCTGGAAATCTGCTTAAAGATACAATGTGGTTCCCTCGTCAGCTATAATAACTAAACCGGCGGATAAATAGACATATGGACTCTTACGGGTTAAAGTTTAGACTGTTGACCAAGGATAGAACTGGTAGTAGATCCCCGGGAGTAGATCTACCGGTATATATAATACAACTTGAAGATACAGGGTATGGCATACAGTTACAGAGGGTCAGTGGTTCTCTAATAACACTTCAAACAAAGTAAAAAAAAAGCCGTAATATTTTAACGTAATCTAGAGCTCTAGTGCAATCGGCCTGAAGGGACGAAGTATTTAGAACCAAAGTTCACAGTAATTCAAATCAAAGATGAGATTGTCTCCGCAAGCATAATAATATACTGCTATAAGTAAAAAAAACCTGACATATATTTGAATGGATACTTTTTAGCAAGGGCCATTTTGGGAATAGTTGTTCTCAGCAATTTGTAAAAGAATATTGTAATATAGCCCTATGCCAAAACCCTTCAATCTGTCTTTAGTAATCTTGACCTAGATACCAGTGCAAGCCGGTTATTCAGTATCGTCTTGTGCTTATCGGTGATATGACAAAGGTTACTCTTCAGATACTAGTCCGTGCACAGTGCAATGTTTAGCATTTGTCTGTCCGAACGTAACAAATAGCCTTTCACCAACATCAAGATGTAATTATAACATACTGAAGTAATTTACATGCGGCATGGACACACATATACATGTACGTAGATACTGCGCAAATGCCAGGACAGGTTTTCCATAGACCGTCGGTACTCTGACTATAGTATGACAATGGGCGTGATGGAACCCAGAATAAAGGTATCTCCCAATCCGGCTTTGATGGATGACGTTCTGAATATCACAATCGCCGGTCTGCAGCCTGGACAGGATGTGACGTTAAGGTCACGTGTTGCCGAAGGAGACCATCGTTTTTATGGATATGCACATTATACGTCAACCAGTGAAGGGGCAGTGAATACCAGCATGGCATCCTTAGGCGGCACATACACAGGTATACACAATAGCATCTTGATCACTACACCATTACATTTTCATTGATTGTGGTTGTCGCCGTCGTCCCAATTATCCTCATCGTCGTTGTCATCATCCCCATCATCGTTGTCATAATCGTCTGCGCTGTCGCCTTCGTCGTGGTGGTCATCATCATCATCATCATCATCATCATCATCATCATCATCATCATTATCAATGGGATTAACAACAAGCCAACGTAAAAGATCATACATCATTAAACCAGCCACATGTATAATATTTTTTCAGGTGTGGAGTCCATGGGTTTAATCTGGAGCATGATCCCAGAACCTGGTCAGAGACCCGGGAGACGGATCATCAAGAAAGATATAACCACTCCGCTGACTACCGAGATTGCTCTCCTAAGAGGATTTCTCGGTGAACCGGAAGTGTTAGCCCCTCAAGCGGAAGTGCTTGCACAGACAGTAAGCGTACGATTTTACATGGCACACGGTGTACGCAGAAAGGAAGTTGCGAAAGGGCGCGTAAGAGGAACGTTGTTCATACCCAAAGGTAACTCAACAACACAGTGTAATTGGTGCCATGATAACAGTGTCATAGTTAAAATAATGAATATCTGGACGTTGGTAAAGTTCTGTTTTGACCAGCGTCGCATCAAGAACAAAACGAGCAACAAAAAGTGAAAACCTGCTTGTGTAAATTTCAATTTGTCTGGTAGTTGTCTTACATTTATATCGTTGGGCATGTGTTGGTCACGGGCTTCTTTTAGTTCTGCGTGATGTTTGTATGCTCATATCAACGCGTGTATGTGTGCGTGTTTATTTGGATCTAACTATATATTGGCTGTAATAGCATGTCAGCGATAGAATAATTACACGTACAAGTCTGTCATTCAAGAGGGGGCTAACTAAACAAAACTTAGCCCGAGAAACGCGAGGACTTGGTGTTCTTAAATTATTTCCTATAGTGCCCTAAATGAAGAAGACTTAGAGATTATTTAAAAGCAATATTGGGGTCCACCGACTTAAGCTTGCCAACCATTTTTTTTAAATGATATACCACCACCAATTTCAATTCCACTTTTTACGCTATGTGAGTGCTACCTACCTATTCTACATATATGATAATAAAGTCACAAACTGCAATGTGGGTGTGATGCAAGGACGAGGAGAGCAGCCGCAGGAAAAACTTTTGCTTTGACGCTTCTAGTACCGTTGTTTCTGCCTAGGGCCAGGCCTATTCCCAGCTGTTCTGGATCTGTTTGGATCTGTGGGAGGAACTGTGGAACACAGATCGGCTCTTCTAGCTTCCAGAGGGATAGCATCTTTGGCATTGTGCTATATTAATCCGCATGGCGAACCGGGGATAATTGATAATTTCGAATATTTCGAGGTGAGAATGAAGAACACTGCTTTATATACCACGTGGTAAACTTAATATCACTTTTTGATGAATTGAGCAAGACTAGTAAATACATTTCAGTATCCATTGCAAAGTTAGAACTCATCGACTGAGGAACATTCGACCAAGGCCAGGAACAATAGCTTGTATAGGAAAATAGCACTTGTATTTCATACATTTTATCAAGTCGCAAGTGCACACCAAAGATAATAACCGTAATGATATGAATTTCTAGAGCATCTTAATCTTTGAAATACAAATGAAAGCCGCTTTGAGGAGTGGCCTTCTGGTACTAGCTGAAGGCCTCTGGGATTGTAAGGCCTTGTAAATAGAAGAACAGAATAGAATCTTTATTTAACGTCGGTTACAAGGTAACAATAAACATAAGAGACCAACTCTATTCACCAACAGATGATGGGTGATATGAGTTATAAGCTATATACAAGGTAAACGAGTCTTGATACTCTTAGAGTCTCCGTAAAATACACGTTGTACAATAAGACAAAGCACGTGGCAGCCCTCCCATTTGCCCAAAGGCCTTTTAAAAGCCTTTACGCTAGACATGGTATTAAAATCATTACAAAGATTATTTCACAGTCTTGTATCATTATAAGAAAATGAATTTAAACCATACGTAGAAGAAAACAGGGTGTAAAGACTGAAGTTATTACCAAGAGGCTTCACTTTACCTGCCGGTAAAAACATATCGTGCAAATACAATGGTCCTTGTTTGTTATAAAGTCCATCAAATAAAGCCCTTTGCTTTTGGACAAACAAGAATGGCATATTTAGTATTTCTAAAAGTACTTTCCTTACTACAGTAGTGCCACACGTCTGGGCAATAGTTAAAATAGCATAAAATACATCATTGCATTATGTTTATCTTATATCACGTAAAAAGAGCTGAGTTGGGCATATGTTAGTGCAGAACTGGAATTAGTAGTTCCCTTTGCGTCGTGCGTATTCAATACAAGACAAGCATCCAAACTGTTTTCTTATCTCTTTTTTCTAGGAGGCGATTGACTATTTGTTGGCTCATCCTGGAGTGCAGCAGTCTGGTATAGGCATAATCGGTGTGTCGTATGGTGCAGACATCGCCATGTATTTATCCACGCTTAGTCACAAAGTAAGCGTAGTTATAACTACATGGCAAAAAAAGATGTCTTTACGGGCAGCAATTTAACAGCTAATAAATAGGCAGCACCCGAATCAATAAGAAAAAACATTTTTGTTAATGGACATGATGGATGCAGTTCTGCATACTAATTGTGTGTGGGTAGTACTGCGACTCAATATATGCTAATAGGACATTAAACTGTATCTTTGATTTTAATTTGTAACAAAGTGAGAAAAAAATGCAAACATAAATATTTTCGTATCCTCTGATAGCAGCATGCTGAGATAAAATGGCCCTATATTGGATAAGAAGCCTGCCGTAGCCCTTGCACTTAATCTATACAATAGTTTCCGAGATGCACGCATTATCGGATGGCCCCATTACAACAGTGCAGACTTCTGTGACAGCATTTCTAGGAGAGTAAAAGCAAAGCAGACGTAAATTGCACTGTTCCAAATATTTGTAACAGATACAATCTTTTATTTACACTTATATTGTTATTTACAATTTAAAGGCTTTCTTCGTGAGATATTTATCCCATAAAGTCGTTTAGTTCTTTTTCTACCTTGAGTGATATATGACACATCACCAATTCAATTTTATTTATAGTTACTTGCAAATAAATAGTAGTAGTTATAACTAAATGTCAAGTTATAGTTAATTAGTATTTAGAGATATTTCAAACGCGTTGGCTTACTTATTGTTTAAATGCTGTCTAGATATATTTACAGTTATATAGCTACATCTGGTAATTATTTAGTGATATCTAATAATTATTTAGGTTTAATATCTATACATTAGTTATCACCAAATGCCGTCCAGTTCTAGCTTAAAAAAGTTAATGCCCCATATCAGATACCGTATTTTCTCGGAACGTTGCTATACAGATATCCGAGTGATCCACATAAAAACAGTACGATCTACTACATAAACAAAATGTAACCAGAAAGTAATTATCTCATAAAAACACAATTTCCTCTTTCTCATTAAGGATATAGTACACTATCTTATGTCTCAGTGTGTCACTAATTTGTGTATTCGTCCCACTTGCACTTCAGATAAAAGCCTGCGTGGAAATAAACGGTATGATGGTGTTGCCTTTCCTGCCAATGACTTACCAAGGCCGTAGTATACCCTACATTGGGTGAGATACTCTAATAGTTGAATGCGGCAGTAACTTCAATCGTGGCAGTCCTCAAGCACTAGTAGTTTTTTTAATAGCCTTTGTATTGACTTAAGTTGCATTTGTCAGTAGGAAAACAGGAGCAGCATCGATGGTGGTGGGGTGAATGTGGTAGTAATCATCGTCGTTGTCACCGGAGGTAGTAGTAGTAGTAGTAGTAGTAGTAGTAGTAGTAGTAGTAGTAGTAGTAGTAGTAGTAATAGCAGCAGCAGCAGTAGTAGTAGTAGCAGCAGCAGCAGCAGCAGCAGCAGTAGTAGTAGTAGTAGTAGCAGTAGCAGCAGTAGCAGTAGCAGCAGCAGCAGCAGCAGCAGCAGCAGTAGTAGTAGTAGTAGTAGTAGTAGTAGTAGTAGTAGCAGCAGTAGCAGTAGTAGTTGCAGCAGTAGTAGCAGTAGTAGGAGGAGTAATAGGAGTAGTAATAGCAGCAGCGGCAGTAGCAGCAGCAGTACTAGGGGTATTGTTGTTTTAGTAAGAGAAGGAAGAGGAGAAGTAGCAGCAGCTGGAGTATTAGTAGTAGAAGTAAGAGTTAATGGTACTAGTTGTACTTAGTAGTATATGGTGATAATTAGACAGTGTCTTCATGATATATGGATATCGATTCATTCCATTTAATATTCTTTAAGGCAAATTTCCTTTCTTATAGATAACATTAACTCCTCTACTAGGTGAGCTTTTCAGTTCCTGCAGATAAGTTGCATGCTACACACTAACTCTGTAAAGCATGAATCCCTGAAAGAGCATCTCGCTCTTGTATGATCCCTTCCCAGTTTCGATGCATTTCCTCACATGTCGGTCGAAACGCCTGCAGGAGTGGAGACTCGAGGTTTTACAGCCATTCATGACCAGACGGATATTGAAAGTTATATCACACCAGTGTGTAATGCATCATATCATGCATATAGCCACGATATCATAAAGTATCCTGCATAGGAGTTTTTAGTGACCACCACATGGATGAATCAAACAGTACATTTCTTTGTGCTCCGAAAAGATTCTTGGAGTGCGTAAACTAATTCGAGGGTTTCAGTTTACTTCTAAATGGTACCCTGAGCTTTAGTAGGTATTATTTTGCACAGTCACTGATGAAAAAAAAAAACAATGTGTAGTCAAGTGAGCCATATTTTTTATATTGAATACTTTCGTAAATGTTTTTATATATATATTGCAAATCGCAATCCAATATTAGTACTCCTTGCTGAGAGGGTTTATCCAAATCACATGACTTATATAACTCCCTGTATGTTTTTTATACAGATAGAAGAATGTCGAAAATCTCGGAGCTACGAATATTTAAAAAAAAATCGGCGTTTTTTAAAAGCAATTCGCAACAATTATTAATAACACAGTTTACTTTGAACAGGTTGAGAAAGCTTCATGTGAATTCCTTGCCATTCACGGGGAGGACGACAGAAGCGTCGGTCCAATAGTTGCCCAGAAACTGCCAGAAAGACTGAGATCCTGTGGGAAGCATAACTACAAAGTGTTGCTCTATCCCGGAGCAGGGCATCTCATCGAGCCTCCATACAGCCCCCACTGCTGGGCATCTTATAACCCATTATTCAGTAAGTTGTTAATGCGTGTATATGATCCATGCCCTGTGTAATTCTCATCTCTCTCATTACCTCATACACCGTGGCCTTTGTATCTCTTGGATTAATGATTTTGACTATAAAAAAAGGTTGTATGTGAACGAGAAATGCAATGGGTGAAGCATTTTATATTTTTGTGGCGTTCGTGTGCTGCATGTACATATCATGTATGTTTGTGATTTAACTTTTTCCAGATAAACTGTAACTTCACATGGCGGATTGCGCGTAATTATAACCTGTACAATAATGGATCTATAATTGCAGATTCTTTGATGGTATGGGGAGGAAGACGAAAAGAACACGCTGCGGCTCAGGAAGATGCCTGGTCTCAAACCTTGAAATTTTTCAAGCTTCACCTCTCGAAGAATAAAACGGCGGCAGATGCCCTGTCGCGACTATAACGTGACCTGATACAATGTGGGGAGCAGTGAACAAAATGCTTCCCGTTTTGTTGTCTAAATGTGGACGTATAGCTCATTTCATATCATAAACCCAAGTATACTATTTGTTACAAGTACACTATTTGTACTATGGAGTAATTACTTGGCATTGAATGATTGGTTTTAACTATTCATTATTGTATGTTTTCATTTGGTTTCCATTGCCTATGTACCTTGACTCTTGTTTATCGTATTCAGATCATAGGTCACAGCTATATAGCTCAGATGGAATGGCCACGAATTGTACCCCACGAAATATGTATTTATCTAATGTCTGTCTGTTACATTTCGGAAAATAACCAACAACACCAACAACCCACTTTCTAGAAATGCTGCAACTTGACACACTATATATAGTAATTCGTGTTTCTCCGCTTTGATGTCTACCAAGCTATCTTTCAAGAAATTCAAATGTCATTTGGGCACACGGAAGTGAAGACATCACGGAAGTGTTGTGCACTTTACTGGCATTTTACATTTCCAGATTTGTCGTTCACTACCGTCGGGATAATATGAACATGATGTAAAGAAAAATTAATCCGGACAAGATGCCTAACCATCTATATGGTCTACAACATGGGCTAAGGTGAAAGTTTTATTAATAAAAAATAAATAATATATAGCCCATATATGCCAGATGAGCTGGTTTGGTCTTTGTCCGTTGTCCTTCCTATATGTTTCGGTTATCACGGGGGCAATCCAGCAGAATTTCTTTCATTGATTTTATTTTGTTGGCTCTATTTGGTCAATAGAGATTGTTTTTACATAACACAAAACTATAGGCCATATACGCCAATGAAATTTAAAACGTTATTTCTCCTAAATATATCTGATTTTAACATTAATTTTACCCTTTTTTAAAAGTTAAAATCGTTGAACAATATCTATAAATGTTCCCTATGATAGTCACCGTAGAAACAAAGTACTGGTTAGAATCTTATGTTGACATTTTTAGCTCTGCTTGATTCTGTCAGCAGACCTCATGGTATGGGGCTTCACAGTTATCACAGTTATATCAGAACCTATTAAATGCATTTCTTTCAATTTTCAGTTCTAAGTTGCCCTGGGCTGAACCAGGATGGAAATAGACATTTCTGATTTTTTTGGTGAATTTTTCAATTTTTCGTTAACATTAGACCTAATCGGAGACAAAACTTCAAAACGCTACTCCTCCCTCAAATTACTTTTGAATCCTTTCAAACTTTTTCTGAATTTTCTTCTTCTGAGTGATCTTCACAAAAAAAACTGTTTTTGGATTTTTGAAATTTCAAATTTTTGATTTTTAATTATTTTTTTCCTGGAAATTTCATTTTCACCATTGTGTTATGGGGAACCCATAAACGGTTGCTTTATGATCTTCATTGATGGAGAGTAAATATCTCAATTTGCCAGTTGAACAGTTATTAATTTGTAAATTTTCTACATGTAGTATCTATTTTGAAGAGGGTGTTAATGTTAATATATGATATATACAGTGCTGTACTCTATCACAGTGCAATTTCAAAAGGCACAGGGAAACTCATTATGACAAAAAGCAAAAAACTAACAATGTGATGAACAAGGTTGGCTCATAAC
>JAAUYG010195684.1_pt1 | contig 10168 bp, 8 predicted proteins | sample 7278091 | NCBI WGS metagenome assembly JAAUYG01 (sample SAMN14350201, study PRJNA611818) | marine sediment metagenome | isolation source: surface marine sediment (0.6m) | place: French Polynesia: Moorea | collected 2018-08
CAAAAAAGTAAGATTTGAAGGAATCTAAAACTTGATTCGAATTAACCGGGGAAACGTGTTACATGTAACTTTTCTGCCACCAGACAACGCACCATAAAGCAACCACTGCTTCGTAACTTCCCCTCTGTGCGTCCCGGGAATGGAGGCAAACTATGGGAAATGCCCGTCAGAAACTGACATGGCTTATGGAATCCTGTCATCAACTTATTAGATCCACGTCAAACCTCCCCGGGCTGCCAGACAGGAAATTTCTGGGTGAATGCTACACAGGGGGTCTTATCATGTGATGACCAAAGGTTTGTAATCAAGGTTAAAACTAATGTCTACTTCCTGTGCAAAGTCTCCAAATACTTTCTGACAACATACCCAGATTTCGTGGGGCTTTTGCAGCCTCATATAAATTTAGCCAGTAAAAAGCTTTGTCCTTCAGCAAATGTCTAAGAATCGTGAAGCGATGATCTTGGCCAAGTGAACTTTACCCTCCTGTTTCAAAAGAATTCATTCCGTAATGGCAAGAAGGCCTGACTCAGATTTTAACCCTCACTCCAGGTCAACCCCACAATCAGCTATACAGGTGGGTCACGCTTTATCCGAGCAAATAAAACCATGTACATGTAAAAAGTTCAGATGAACCAAATTTTGAATAAAGCATGCAGAACAACACAGTGGAGATTGAGATGTACTTTTGAGAACACTTCAGATCAACTCCAATTTCGATGTTTAGGTAAAGTGTGAGACACCTGTATTTAAAACATAAAGCGCAATTTTAGCATAAGATTTTAGGAATGCCCCAGCAAGTGGTGAGATTGCATGTGCCTTTGGGTGCAGTTCCTTTAATTCTGTCACCACAGTACCGTATGTATTGAAGATTAATTCGTCTTGGGTCATGTGCACAACTGCAAAAGAAAGACTGTGTTTTCCACACCTAAGCCTCTTCTGCCTGCCAATCCCTAAAGCTCCACGGCAAGAAATTGCAACTTCTTGTCCAAAATCAAATTAACAGCACTGATTGATCGCGTCTGTACCAAGAAAGGCAATTTCCCTGAATCCAGGAATCCAGCTTTTGAACAACAAAATGGCACAAAAAGGGTAAGCAGGGCTTTCCTCACATTTCTAAGAGACCTGTGGTTACAGAAGAAAGGCTTAGCCCAGTGACTTTCACAAAAGGCTTGATTCTATTTGATTCTATCCAGAATTAGCTGCCTTCTGCAGATCCCTTTTCATTTGGGATTGACCTCTTTCTCAAGTCCCTGTTTGGTCTCCAGGGGAAGGGGATCAAGGCGTCTACAACTTTATTTGGCTGCATGAAACCTGCATCCGTCCAGACCTATATGGCTGGTCATACTCGGGCCCAATTTCCTGGCGTGAGTTTGAATGTTTGTCTTCCATTGAGAGCCAGGCCCCCGACACTGATTAGGTCTGGGACAAGGCAATTTTGTTCACTTCACCTTGGTGTGGATCATTTCCAAGTGCAATGTATTTCAATCCATCGCAACTCCAAAGCCTGCAGACTGCTTGGGATTTTCAAGAGCATTGACGAATGGAGACAAATACGGAGTCATGCATTGAGTCCCGTGTGTGCCCAAGCAGTTTTCATCGGGACACCGTTTCGGATGAAAAGGCGTGCCAACAAAGACGTGATGTAGGCCTATAGCCAAAAGGCAGGGTGCCGACCTGGGTTCAATCTCCCACAGGAAACAAACAACCACCGGAAGCGGAAATGCCTAAGTTAACGAGAATCCAACAGCCTCTTCAGCAAACACTCACAATGCCTCCCAACGTCTTTCGGAAACACTTTTGTTTGCCTCGGAAAAAAAATTGAAAGAGCACAGACAATATGAGAAGTGCCCAACCATATCAACTTCGTTTAAGTCTTCACGGAGAGCAGAGTTCTGATCCAAAGAGACAGATGATCAACACAGCAAGTACAACACAGGTCTGTTCTTTTGTCCTCCCATCCGGCCAGATCAGGAGTAGAAAAAGTCATGTGTTGTGGTACGTGCAGAACTCGAATGGGGTGCTTTCCTTCCTGTTTTAATCCCACACAGTTCAAACAAGTCTCCAAAAATATTGTCTGTCTACAAAATACACACAAAGAAATTTGAAAAAAACCTGCACAATTCCAAGGAAATTTAGTATTGAACAGCTTTCGGGTAGAGCATTTTTAGTGAACACCACTGCACCTCTTCTAATGGTGACTCCAAAGCTGCAATATCTGACAGCGAATGGAATGCCCAAAAGGGAAAGACAAGCCGCTTCATGTAAGCATCGCAGTGAAAACTGAAGAGACTAGAGAAGTTAACCCGTGATTATTGTTTTGGTTTCGAGAATTTGTCTTGGAATCCCATGTCCTGATGCTCGAAAACCCGGAATTTCCTATCTCTACAACACAGGGCCCGTTCACACAGGATGCGAACCACGTCGCAAAAGACACCGCACAAACAAACAAGATGCAGTGCAGAGACACTGTGGGTGTGGTGTCCCCCCATCACTTGGAGAACAAAGTTTGGAGAACAGAACCACCTTTGGAGAACATGACCACAACCCCCAGAAACCATGGGACATACAATGCTAGCCTCCTTTCCATACCAAACTAAACCATTGAAGTGCAACTCCCTGGAACGTCGCGCAATGTAACCTGTCATTGGCAGTTGGCAGTTGGAGAGTTCAACAGGATGCAGTACAATCTGCTTCCAGTTCCTGTGTCAACTCGGCGTGAAAACGAGGAGAACCTTGAGGATGGCCTTAACTTCAGCGTGAAGGTAAAAGTAGAAGTCCCTTCAATAGATTGTTCAGAATAAAGGGGTACAGGACTTCAGCAGTTTCTGTGTCCTCCACTGTCATTTCTCATCAACTTAAAAGGCAATTAAAACATTGAGCTTTATTTCAGAGTCAGTTGCATCTTTCTCTTATTGTGTCTTGTATCTCTGAGGATTAGATCCCAATACGGCAATTTGAAAAGATCTCTATCTTCATTGTGTTTGCGAACTTGTCTGAAAGTAAACATGGCAGAATTAAATGACAAGAAAAAAATACAGTGTTTCCCTCAAAGCTCAAAAAATATACTTTTTGGCCTTAAATGGCGCACACGCTGTCAAGTAAATGTCTTTCAAATCAACTGATTTTTGTATTAAGCAGGCAGATTAGCATTGTGGAGATAAAGATGAGTATGAAAAGTGACCTATATTTTGAGGGGGAATTCGGATGAAGCTATATACATGTTTTCGAACAAAGCGGGACTCATCTGTAGTGTCAAAAGGATTTTGGAATTTCGAATTGGGCGGGTATGGCTGTGAGCCGCTTTTTGTTGGCAAACATTTGAACCAATGCTCGCATTGTGCACAGTTGGAAGATGTCCCAAAGAAAACGGGCCTCAATTCGTCACCTAACGAAGACATTAACGATCACCGCGCCTCCCTGCAGGAGATGAAAACTGTGTCGCTTGTTGCCCGAGGCCTTTCCCTGTGAAGATCAGTACTTAGCTTGGAGTCCTAGCTTACCAGAGCGAGAGGCATTTAATTGTCCTTTTGCCAGGTCTTCTGCCAGGTCCAATCACGCAATCTGATTTGTTGTCCAAAGACAAAACAAGAGCGCTTTGCAGATTCGGGGCTGTACGCCGTGCTCAAGATTAAGGGGAGGGGGGTCGAAGTCAAAAAGATCCACGATGACGCTTGGAGCAAAAACGATGATGACAATGCTTCGGTTCCAGGTTGATTCAATTTAACTTTCGGCAGTCCGGCTAAAACATGCACTTTGAAATCCAGAGGCCGTTCTGTTCTACAAACCCCAAAAATACCAAGAGATCAGAGGGCCAAAAATCAGGAAGGCATGAGCCACGCTGAGGACATACCCCAAACTAAACACCAGATCTCAAGGGGGAGCAAATTTGTCTTGGAACCTTCAAAGTTTGGAAGGAACTCTGAAAATGTCTGTAGATGCTGGAGGGTGGAAAATACATGCACTACACAAAAGCCATGGTTCATTCTTGCAAAGACAATTTCAGTGACAGTGACTTGCCTTGAGCCTGAACAAACAAGGCAGAATGGAACAGAACATGGCGTGGTTGACATTGTGTCAGTTCTTCAAGCTGCGCATCACCTTGATACTCGACGAAAACGTCCTCTCATGTCAGCGTGTAGCAGAGGTGATTGAACTCGAGCGAAAAAAAAAAACACAATTCTTTCTTGAAAATGAAAAAGCTCATTGCGTCAAAGCATTTGTCTTGATGATTTAGAAATGTGCACATTCTCTTGTTGCATCATATGCCAGAAAGAAATAAGACGCATTTCCCACAGCGATCTCTTCAGTGGAAGTGCAATTTATCTCCCCCCCCGAAGGGGATCCTTTTTGAAGCCTGCAAAATTCAAAGGAATAAAACTGAAAAATTATTTCATATCCGCAGGGCAAATTAAGTCCCGCACAATTGCCAGGAAATGGCCCTGAGAAAGAACAGTTTCGAATTGGAGAGGAGTGAAAACTCCACGACGACCGTGCGTGCAGTTCAGTGGCCTTTAGGGACTTGGAGACGTCTTTTCTCCAGGTGTGTCTTCAGGTTGAAAGTGACAGGCAGAGTGAACAAGACGTTACGTGCGTGATGCGTTGAACCTAGACTCACAGAAATACCTGATCTCTGATATAAGATCACAACTACACGCGATGGAATAACTACTGTGGGTCTCCACTGAGAAACTTTCAGACAAAGTTAGACATCAAAGGGCAGTGTCACCAGTACAAGAGTACTCAGACCACGTACTTATGACGTCAGTACTGCCGTCCCAGAGGGGATTCTGCTTTCTTTGAACCACGAGTCTACTTCCGTGTTTTGTCTTTGTGGCTTCGTCGTGTCTGAAAGTTGTGCCAAAGGTTTGTGAACAAGAAACTGTAAAAGTTTTGGAGGCTCAGGTTGGCGATCCGGATTTTGGATGAGAAGTTGAAGCCGCGAAGCACTGCGAAACTGCAGAATTGGAAAGAATGCAGAAACATGTATATGGATCTAAGAAATTAAATAACGTGGATGATTATTTATTTTGTTTTCCCTTCAGATTATTTAGTACAGAAAAGCGAGAGTGACCGTCCACCTTGGCTCCAAACGCGACAATGTTCAACGCAAAAAAGAAATGAATGAAAACAAGCATTTCACACTATTTTGAAAGGTGACTTTCGAGTGAAAATTTCTTAAACGTCACATCAAATGCATTAACACTGACGTGTGACTTCAGACCAAGCTGACATTACAGAAGAGGATCAGGGACCTATATAAAAAGTTCGATGTCCAGGGAGGAGCTGTTTTTGCTCTCTATTCTGCCCGTACAGGTGCCTCTCGCGAAATAAAGCAAATTTCGAATTAAGTGGGTAGATTAACATGTGACAGATAGGAGTATGATTTCTGTAGGACTTATCTTGGCATTTGGATTATCTATAGATCCATTCGGATTAAGTGGCAGGTACCTATATTCAGGCTTTTCTCTGCTGTGCACAACGTATCCTTCAGGTCAGTCCCCCAATGAGGCTGGACAAGCACCTGTTGCTGAGTTTGGAACGCTTTTCTTCCCACTCAGAGCACGGGTGGCTCCTGCTTAATCCGAACACGGATAAATCAAAACCATGGTCAATTCGAAGTCTTCTGGAAATCATCAATTAAATCTCTCATGTGTCAAACTGCATGCGGAATTCGAAATTTGCCTGAATCAAAGGATTTTTACTATATATGTACTGTTTGTTCAGATTAAGCGGGACCCACCTGCATACACGTTTGTACTGCGGCTGTGTGATGTTTGTTTTCAGCGACATTTTAAAAGACACAGCCGGACTCCCATCAGCGAAAGGCCACCTGCACCACTGTCTACCTCCTGGTGAAGAGTATGACCAAGGTGCTTTGTATCTATCTGGCAGCTGCTTCAATATTTCATTGTTCTTCTTAAGATCTGTCTCCGCAACACAATCAGGTGGGTAGAGAGCCTTGACAGGAGCCTCAGTTCTTTCTACAGACATTCTCTATGATATTGAACATCCTTCCGTGAGTCTGAAAATGTCAAAGACGGGAAATTCCGTCTATTGTCAGGAAATGCATCGTTTGTTCCAAGGCGACGCAGCTTTGTTGACGCATCCCCATGCGGATACAACTTCGCCAACAGAAAGAAGAGTCCTGAATGGCAAAACATAGGCGCAAGTCAAGAGCCAAGATACAAAAGTTTTGAAAAAACTTAGGCCTATATACCTTTTATCTGGGAAAGCTTGCAGGCAAAGCTACACAAGTTCTGGAAAACCTGCCAAGGGGAAGCTAGCAACCAAAAATACAACAAAACACAAAATGAAACATGATTTACCACTGGGGAAAAGGGCTGTTTTTGTGTTTTTGCTTTCAGCTCACATGCAAATTCCTCCCACAAGGTTTCCTACAGAAACTTTTCCTCGGAGAAATTGAAGAGCACACGGAGACAATACATTTGAGTTGGAAATTCTATGGGGGTGTTTAAATAACACCGCTCATGAACTTTTGAACACTTCACCATTGAGTTGCACATTAAATCAGCTCTTCCTGACCTTTTGTGCTGCGCTTCCTATTGTTTAAACCGGCAGTTTCTCGTGTTTCTGGCTTTCTTCACAGAAATGTGGATCCTTTGTTCTTTGAAAACTTTCGCACTTCTGTGAAAATGAAACGAACATAAAGCATGGAAAATGAGCAGAACGTGGCATTATTCAACCTGCTGTTTTGTTTTTCAAAAGGAAAACATTTTTCACAAACCAAAAATACTTTTCATGCACACAAATTTTATGGCAAGGAGTCCAGGAGTTGACTTCGTAACATAATGTCACCACTGCAAACATTTTGTTTTTTCGTGCCATTCCAACAAATTCTATTCTGGAAGAACTGGGCGGTTTTTTTTTTTGGGGGGGCAGACTAACTTTCTCGTTAAAATGACAAACCAGAAAGGTCTGTCACCTTTGATTTAGAGACTGATTATCACGTTGAGCTGCCATCAAAGCGGCAAGGCCCAGCAGGCAAGTGAGTGAAGGTTCAACAGGTCCACAGCAAGACTAGTAAGGTGTTCTTTTAACCTTCCCCTTATCACGACAAAACAGACCTATTTCCAGCGGGAAATCAGACTTGGGTTTCAATTCAGAGTTCTATCTTTCCTGTCTTTTGTTTCTTTCAAAGTTAGTTGAGGCTGTTTGTGGGCAGAATTTTTATAGTTTTCGTGTTTAAATTTGTCTGGTTGTGCAGTTGCATTGTAATGGTAGGCAGCGGAAGGGGGAATAAATTTATTACTTTTGTTGCTTCCACGCGAACTTACACCGGATATGTGTGGGTGACTCGCGTGACCATTGCCTTCAAAACAAATTAACTTCGTTATGTTTTCAAAGCAATTGTTCTCTGAAACCACAAAGCAGGTTCTTTTGTGCAAACTGGATGATTCCTGTTTTGTTTTCCATCAGAAAAAAAGACAGGATCGCTAAAAATGATTTCATTTATTTGATTTTGCAGTCAAAAACTGTTCTCCATTTGTTGGCACAGACCATGGCTTCAGGTTTGACCGTGTTATCCATCATTCTGCTTCCAGTATGCGGGACAGCAATGCGACTCCAGGGAAACTTACACCCAGATTCTGCCTGTTATATCTGCTGCAGAAAATTTCTATCTGCTGCGGAACAGAAAGTGAAAAAATGCCACCAGAAAAGTTCAGAAGACCTTTCTTCAAATCGAAAAGTGGAATTCAATTTCATTTTCGTTTTCAACAACACTTCTTCTCAGAACATTTCTCACTCTGCCTTTTGTTTGCTTCTTGTAAGATGCGCTTCAAAATTCACATTTTGGTTCGCTGGAAGAAAGACATAACACCGCAAAAGAAGCAACAGGCGGATGTCCAGCACGGAGGCCAGTCACAGGTGAAGCTGATCCAAGGTTTTCATTTACCTCTCGGTTGGTAAACTGATGTCTCCACCACGTTTCCTGCAGTGACAACAGTCGGCCTCTGCAAATCAGAACACAGGTGGGTCCCGTTTAATCCGAATACGGATAATTTGATTTCCAGGTAAATTCGAAAAAAAAATCATGGAAAAAATATCCATTCTCTCCTGTGTTAAACTTCATGGTTGCTTCGAAATTTGCTTCATACAACCAAGGATTTCCACTTGGTGTTGTTTATTTGGATAAAATGAGACGCTGAAAAAACCCTCACTTCTTCAAAATGTTTTCTGTTTCCACAATGTCTAATGATGAAATAGAGAACTGCACAACGAGAAGGAATCAGCTCAAAAATATTTTGTTTTGAATTCTGCAGGGACCACTGTAATGGTTTGCTCAGCATGTCAATGTGTGCACAATAGTGAGCGCTTCCAAACACGAATTTTACAGTGAGCATTCCAAAATGTGCATTTTTAAACGGTAAACACTGCACAATTCGAACAAAGAAAAAAAAATGTTTTTATCCCGACACAATTAAAAAGAAAAACTCGCAAAGAAAAAGCTCACTTTTCTCTGAATGTTGCTTGCAGGTATGTACAGCTGTGTCTGTTTTCTTCAGGACTTTGTCTCGACTGCTCGACATGTACAGGAATCCACGTCAATCACATTTCAGGGATTTGACAGTGAGTGGCGTGAAATGCAAAATGCTATCTCTTCTGAAGCACTTTCTCCCAAGCACACTACTTTCCCCATGCTCCACCTCTGCTCCAGTTATTCAATCATCTACCTGCATCACAGGCACAAGTGGGGATTGCTCTCATTGGGACGAACATGCTTTCTTTGGGTATTGTGGAACAGCAAAGCAATCGTGGATACAATTGAGTGTCAGTCAGCCTTGAGGGCCCACGCACCTGAATTCAAGAAGTTTTCAGGAACAATGCCGTGACATGACATTGACGAGTATGACCCTGTACTACCTTGGGATACCCCAGGACTGTAAACACCCACATACAGACAGGTTATGCACATCTATTCCCCGAGGACACAAACTCTGGAAGCTTTGGACAGCTTTACAGACACCCATAAATGCTCTGCATGCTGCTAATACCTCAAAAAAGGAGATCACTTCAACCTGGCTTCCTGTTCCCTTTGCGAACTCGACAACATGCAGATTGGAGTGACCAGGTTCCCCACCTCCAGGTCGAACCTTCTTTTTTTGGGATTTGTTCCTCCTGAAAAAAAATCCTGGATCTGCGCCTGTTTGGAAACCAGTGCCAGGTTAGCTTGAAAAGTGTGATGGATTTCGGAGACAGACAGTTCCAGGCTGTCGGCTGTGATTGGAAGGTTGCGGTCTGTCAATCTCCGCCTCACTGGCCGAGGCAACAATATAGTGCGTCTTCTGGGAGACTTGTGTGAGATTGACTGCCAAATTCCTTGTGTCTCAAAGTGACGTTTCCTTGCAGTGCAATGAAAAACAGAATGATTGGTGGAATTGTGTTGCGCATCATGCAAGTTCCACATGTTTGAGGGTGACTGAGGGACAAACATCGTTGTGCGGCTGAAAGTGCATCTCACTGGCAGATTATTGAGCCACTTAGAGTCATATCCACAATTTGCCATGTCAATTCTGACCTTGTTTGGTTTCACCAGCTGTGTTTGCGATTCACACTATGCTTTACGCTTTTCACAGATTCCAGAAACCTCACGAGTCATCTGAGAGAATTGACTGGGTTGATGACTGCCCAGGGTCCAGTTTCTGCAGCCTCAATTTAGAGACCAGGACTGTGTTCCACACTGCAGGCAATGGGAGGCAGTGGAAGGACTTCAGCCTGCAATTTCTGTCTCCAAGTTGTGTCCTGTATCAAGTCTATATACATTTTCTGTGTGTGATAGGTTCTGACAAAGGATCTTGGTCAGGGGACGACCCTGACCACAAAATTGGATTGGAAGTGTGACTGGGATTGGGACCCGAAACACTCCCATCAACACGTTTCTGATTCGATGGTACCCACGTGATAAGATTTGTCCACCAATGAGAGCAAGTACAGTGGTACTTGCGTAATTCAAACGCAATTCTAACAGAAATCCAAGAATATTTTCTGTCTAAACAATGCAAAAAAGCCTGCATGATTTGCAAATCTTTTTTGATGATGAAAGGCACCTATCTTTTCAAGTCGCGCGAGTAGAAAACCTGCGCAATTAAAAGTAAACGGACCTGCCTGATAAAATTCTTTTGGAGTTGTGTGCGAAGGAGTGTATTTC
>JAAUYG010025183.1_pt1 | contig 10167 bp, 10 predicted proteins | sample 7278091 | NCBI WGS metagenome assembly JAAUYG01 (sample SAMN14350201, study PRJNA611818) | marine sediment metagenome | isolation source: surface marine sediment (0.6m) | place: French Polynesia: Moorea | collected 2018-08
CAAGGAACGGACCAGACATCGCTTTGCTACATCCCGACTTCCCTGTGCACTTATACGTTGATGTCTGCAGAGATAATGGCCCTTTCTAAATCACAACAGGGAAAACTTAGAGCTGCTGTGAAGCGTGATGTTCCCGTCTGAGGCCCTGTGAATCACAGCTCAGAGCGACAGCCAAGAGCACCGTCCAGTTTCCCGTTGTGGATCAGTCGCTCTTTGATCTGTTGTTTCTGCTGGATTTTGCTCAAATAAGCTTCATTTTCTTTTGCACAGGACCCTGACTACGGTTACCAAGGTATCACACAATGTGCATGCTGTTCATTATTAAGGGCAGAAAAACTTTGTCAAAATTACCCCTTGGTAACAGTCACAAAACAAACATCTGGACTCGCAGGATCAATAGCAGGCCTTTGTGGTGGAGATCTTTATGCTTGCCCGCCAGGCGAGAAAACCGCTCCAGTTTTGCTGCAAGGCTTCAAGAAGTGGGGCCAAATTCTCCACTGATCTGTGCCAGTTTTAAATCGCAAAATGTGCTACAGTTCCAAAAGGCTTGTCTACAAATGTAAAAAAAAGTCAAGAAAATGATGACTACAAAAGCAGGCACAAGTTTCCATTTTGACAAATGCTTTGCTGGAAGAAACACAGTGGGTGTTTTCGCGTTTGGAAAAGATACACAATTTCCGTGGGTGTCTTTTACCTGGCTCACGATTCAATTCCCAATGTTTCAAAAAATGACTGAATTCGTTCTAGTTTTGTTCTGTTTTTGCCGTAGACCGCGGAGAGCTGTTTATCAAGAAAAACAAGGGCCCTTATCAGTGTCGAAGCCCCGTGCTTGAGCAAGCTGGTATGGTTAGTTCCAATATTTTCCACCAGATATATAGCAGTGAGCACAATGGGACCACCATATTAGGTAGAGGCAGCCATGTTTGCCAATTGCCTGGGCAAGGCATCTGTGAATTAAGCATTGGTGCCTTAGGGGAGTCCCTCCTCCTCCTCCTCCGTCCACACCAATGATGACAATGACGAGGGCAATGACAATGATGGCATGGTGACTCAGATAAGCCGCTTCGCTAGCTGCCTCGCAGGCGGTGCGCGCGGCTTAAAAAATCTTTGCACCTGCTGCATTAACAGTTGAAAGCGTGGTGATTCCACTCGAAGGGAATTTGATGTGAAACCCCTTCCCTCAGAAAAAAAATCAGAAAGAACAAAGTACTGATATCGCGCTGGTGCTGTGGGAGGCAAGTAACCACAAAGCTACAGAGTCAAAGAGAATGCTTGCCTCTGTAAGAAAAACTAGAAGGAGCAGAATGCAAAGATGATGGATATGGAAAACCACTCAAGTTACCGATGTCCAGGAATCTTTTGTTTGCACAAAGAACTCCTTTAGAATTGCATGGACGAAGGGACAGACACAGCATCGCGGTGTGTGCAGAAGCGACATGGTTACGAACAAAATTCTCATTGAAAAGAAAAAATAAGCAGGCTACAGACAACATAATGCAACACCTACAAAAGCAAAAAAGTCTCAACTGCCACCCAGCTGCGATTTGTATCTTATTTCGCATCCATAAACAATGATTCCTACCACAGTCCCTGTCGATTCCTGCTAAGCACAACATGTGGCACAACGTATTTGTTGCCAGTGGTGTTTGTGGCAAAGTCTGAAGAAGCAAAGGTTCTCGGTGGAACACAACAAAAGAACCTGAAGCTGAAGCAAATATACTGTGCACTTTGTGTCCCTGCAAGCTGCTTTGGCCTGAAAGTTCTTCATTAAACAAATGGTCAGGTCGATGGGTCGACATTGAGGCAATCTCGTTATTCACATAGGTCTTGTCCTTTCGTACTGCAATAAGTGGTCATGCTTGGTTGAAGAGCAGCACGGTATGATCTGCTTCAGTCACCGCGTCAATCACGCAAGGCAAGCTGCTTCGCGGGCGTCCAATAGAGCAACTAATTGCCAGACAGCTTCACGCAAGTATCACTTTGATATGATCAGTTTGCGCCCTCAACCCGTGCGCTAATGGACGCAATGTGCCTGGTCTGCACCAAACATCAAAACGGATGCCACCAAAAAGGGAAATGTGTTCAAACACGCAAGCACTTTGTGGAGTATACATGCAGCTAATCTATATGAAGTGAATTTTCAATGCACAGTGGCGGCTACAAGTCTTGATGTAACACAGCAAATGGAACTTGCGCGCTTTTGCCTCAAAGCTCTGCACAGGTCACAATACGAAATGCAGCTCATGTACAAACTCAGAAACAAAACTCTGAGGACTTGGCAGTTTCCGTTCACGGCAAGTCTTGTCTTGCTGCTTATTTCAGTTCTACCAGGCCACCTTGTGACTGGAGACGACATAAGGCGTTCAGACGAGGAGAGGCTCCTGGATTATCTCTTCACGGATTACAATCCTTCGGCGCGACCTGTGCTCAACAGCTCAAAGACCGTTAGCGTCGACCTCATGTTCTCCTTGATGCACATACAGGAACTGGTAAGTATGCCGACACACAAAGTGTGCACATTCAACTTTGTTCTGCAAAAGCCACGTATTTGTATTGTTGATGGCAAGTAACACACCAACTGAGCACTAATGAGAGGACTAATAGTTCCCGATCCGATTGATTTACCTGCATGAATATTTCATTTCTTCGGTCGGGACATAAAAGGTTGTGGTAGGTTTGAAGACGTCTCTATGGAATAAACAAGCTTTATGAACGGCAAAACAGCGCAGTTGGCGCGACCAAGACTGCAATGATTTTTCCACGGCGGTCCGAAATGTCAACATCCTTACAATCTGCAAGGCATGATCTTCTGTGCTCTTACTTCTCTGAAAGCTGCAATAAGTCGCTCCATGATACCAGAAAGACATCAATCGCCACTCTGTGGACGTGTTTCTTGCATTTTTGCCAATCAACCACGAATCCACGAACCTCTTGTGGTGTGATGAAGTTCAAAGTAAACTTTTTTTCTGTGCTGTTTTTTTTTCCTGAAACCGTCAAGCTCTGTTCTTGCTTAGAAATGAAAATAAAAAGCATCTTGGCCCTTCCTTTCTCACTCTGATTCGTGGGCAAACAAATCGAAGCCAAGTTTCATTTGAAAACTGCACTGTAACTGCGAGAGAGTGCATCAAAATTCGCAATTGAGGGAACATCACCTTGGGGATGACGACACCACTCAACACCACAGAATCAAGCAAAACTCCCACGAAAATTGAAACACAGAGCTGTCGTTTCGACATGGAGGAAGCTTTCTCTCTACTGCAAGGTTAACATTGCTTTAATTTGTTTCAGTAATTGCCTGCACCGCCGAGAAATACATACATGTGCGCAAAGAGCATAAGCGGCAAATGGAACGCACTTTCTTGCCAATGCGAACATTTCTGCATGCTATCACTAAAAGTGAATTTCCAGGCAGAAACTGTCTCTTCCATGGGCTGGATCAAAAACAGCTACTCAAGCTGCTGTGCATCCACTGCAAATAAAACATCCAATCAGTCGCCGACAGTAAGCACACCGTTTTTGTGGGTATGAAGCGATCGATATGGTGTTCAGTAACTGGAGATTTTTGACACAGAAAGTCAATTACACAGGAAAACACCTGTAACACAACTTAAGAAAAACAGCAAGATACAGACGGTATCGTCTGGCTTCATAAATATTCCAACAGTCAACAACTTGTTGATCAGCAGAAAGAATGGCAGGTGAATTGTCAAAGCTTTGGTTCTGCAATTTAAATTTTTGACCTAGAATTTTTTTTCAAAAGCCGGTGTGCTTTTTTGTTCCGGGTGGCAGAGAAGCTGTTGGGCTTTTCCCCTCAAACTCTCTTGGAGAACTTAACTTGAAAAACCTCTTGTCTTCAGGCTTCATTTCATTCATTTCGCAGCTGATTGGCAATTTCTTGGTCTCTTTCGAAAGCACAGTGGTTTTTTATTCTTTTTTTTTCTCGGCATTTCTGGCCTTCTCCATTTTTTCCAAGGGTTCAGCGATCACTTTTCTGGAATGCAGAATGAGGCTCAACAGTTTCATATTTCTGGATGGTCTTTTGAAATCAAACGCCCAGTTGATGTACTTTCCCAGCTGGGGTGTGAAAAGAACTCAAGGATTTTCGACCAAGATCTAGTTGCTCACAACAGCACAAAACATTTCAGATTTATGAAAACATGGAATTTTTCTATTATTCCTGAAGCATAAGTGACTCAGAAACATGCGACTCACTCAAAGATCTCAGACAGGATGACTAAATTATGACAACGCGGCGCAAGAAGATCACTTCTGCTCCAGCCGCACAGCCGAAAATAAACACCGACAGAAACCCACTGATTAGACAATTCTTATTTGGTGAAAGTTTGGTTTTGTCACCAGCAATTTTTTCTTTTCTGCCATTCACATCAATGTTTCGCGCTACATGTAGTTGGAGAAAAGAACCTGCTGAAACATCAAGAAACACTCTGGTATAGTCGCTTACACTTTTCAGTGATGAAAAAACAAGTTGGTCAAATGTTTGACCTCCTTTGGCAGACAAACCCTCACAGGCTTCCCTGGACGAGTTCAGTATACAAGCCAATAAGTTTCTGCTCTGCATGTTAACAGTGAGGGGTGCCTGGTCATTGAAGATGCCAACGTCGACAGGGAGACAAAGCAGAATTCAGAGGCTGGACGCAAGCCAGAATTCATCTGCTGCCGAAAGCATCATCCAAAGTTCAACAGAGGAACCTCCATGAAGGACTGCACACAGCCGGGGATCGGCTGGTTGAGGAGTCAACAGTGGATGGGAGGACACAGGGGCAGACCACACAAAGGCTAGGAAGACCAAAGATCACGGCTCTGTTGTCCAACAAATTGTGTAATGTGAATCCTTCATCAGCTCATTGGGATTTCTTGTGCTTGCAGTTTTACACAACGGAATTCACAGGAAAACTGTTGCCAAGAATCAATTTTCAACTTTTTTGTTTGCTCAGCATGGAGAACAACGCGACGTTCCAACTTGGAAATCGAGATCCACTTATACATGTATTTTTGGGTGTTGAGTTCATTGTTTCACTGCAAACTTTTCGGCCGTTTGTCCAGGGTTCTGCTCTCATTGCTCACCCTGATTGCAGTTTGAGTTAACACAAGACAAAAACGCTTTTGGAGCAAGGACTTGTTTTTCGTCCTTCATTCTCATGCTTGACGTGGTGACGTGGATTCTTGAATCCGCTGGATCAAACGATTGGTGACCGCACTGGAAAATCAACAATTCAGAAACCTCCATTGATTTTTTGCTGTCAGTGATTCCTATCAAGATACATCTGCTTCGTAGCAGATTAATTTGTGCAGCTCAGTTGTCTCAACGTAACAAATGGGGCGCGTCAAAACAAAAAAAAAACTTGCCAAGATGAAAAATTTTACATGTCTGCCATCAGGTTGTGTCAGACTTGCTAAAATTGAAATCCGCAGGTCAAGATCTCAAGAAACAAAACAGAAACCTTTGTGGTGAAGGACAATCAACCAGTGGCCACAGGGTCCAAGGACCAACTTTTCCTTGACGAAGTTTATCCATGCCAAAGGAGCAAACGTGTTGTTTAGGGAATACTTCAAGATTTTTAATGGACTGTTTTTTTGTGTCAGAATTCGTTGTCTGAGATTTCAGTCAGCATTCCAAGAAATTTCTCTGACCTGCAATTTTCTTTTGGCCTTTTGTCATGGCAATGCCTCTTTTTTGTTGGACATCAAAAACCAAATCACAATGTCCCGGAAAACAATGATAGTCTCCAGGATACAGGACATTCCGCATTTTTGTGTCCACTGTGACCATGTCAGATAACAGGTCCACACACCCTGCTCCCAGTGTGGGCAACAATTGCATGCACTAAGCTGACAGTGATTCTGCTTTTTCGTTTTAAAAGACAAACTTCTGCTTGCGTTAAGGGCAAACACTGAATTCCAGAAGCTGTTGGCAGCATTTCCCTCAGAGAACGCCAAGGTAAACACAAGAAAAGATGAATACATGTGCAAAAACACCAACTTTTGATCGTGAGTGCGTTCTCTGTGACAGATTGATTTAAAAAAGGGCTTCTCTACAGAATGAGACAGAAATTAAATGTCACAGAATGAAACGTTTGACAGAATTTAATTGTTTTCAACATTTTCTGACAAGAAGATTGTTAGGGGTTCCTACAAGATTGATCATTTGGGAAAAGAGTCGGATCAGCATGAAAACTAGAGTTTCTGCAGGCACAGGATTATACGCAAATATCAAAAGTCTCACGAGACGTTTTTGGCTGAAAACAAGACTTTGAAAATGTTTTTGGGAGTCAAGGAGTTGGTCCCCTGCACCGACATTAGTTTGGAAAGCAGACGCATGATCCAAGAATCACCTTAACGTGCGTGCGCTCATTCCAGATTCACATGTTTCTGTTCAGCCCACAACATTGCGGAGAATGGGAAACAAGAAACACAACTCTGGACAACAGTTGAATATTTTGATACAGCTGGGTTCCAGAGACTGACACTCTCTGAAAAAGTTCTCATGGAGAAAAGTCAATTTTTGCTCCCGCGTCCATCTGCGGCCAGAAAACAAAGATGAAACTCATTTCACATGTTGGGGCTGTCACAAATACCTTTCTGGGGATCAATAAATTATTTACGGTTTTTTTTCTTTAATTTCTTTCTCTATCTTACGCATCTGTGACCAGAAATGATGTTTGGCATGCAAACTTGTTTGCTTATCGGGGACGCATTTCAAACATTCCTTGCAACCCTCTATACGTTCTTCAATGTGGAACAGCAAGAAATCACTGCATCTCACACAAAGTGCAACCGGCCAAACTTGCTCAAGAAACAATTGTTGGCCCCTGCATGTTTTCAACTGAAAAACAGACAGTTTTGCTGAGAAGGTAAGAGATACTTCTCATGCGTCCGGTGTTGCGTTTTGCAGCATCCATGCACTCTTCTCCTTTTTAGTGATGTGCACGGGCACCCAACGTCATTGTTTCTTTCAATGGGCCCCACACCAACACATCTCACATTCAGGAGCACTGTGTGAGCTCAACCCAAGAAGCCTAAAAAAACAATGACATTATTTTGAGGGAAACCGTTCTGCGCAAGAAGTGTGCCATTTCTGAACAAACGAAGGAACAAGCATTCAATCCAAATATCATCTGACAAAAGATGCGCGCAAGTTTTCGTTTCAATTGATTCACATCAATCGCACCAGCTAAAAAGGCAAGTGAGGACAATCGCAATCCTAGCGTGAATAAACTGACGGCCTTGTTCTTTTCACATCAATAAGTCTATAAGTCTGTTGTTAAGCGATTCATGTGAAACTTGTCGAGAGAACTACATATTGCACCTTGTTCAACAGAACTGGATGTTTAATCAAACATAGTGCAGGGAGACGTTTCAACAAAATTACAGTTTTAAAGCGGCAAACCTTTGACGCAGAGTTCGCCGAATGCCTGGCAGTCATTGCACTCAGATTAATAATCCACCTAACTTGGGGTCTCGAGTACGAAGTGAGAATTCATCTGTGTCCATGGATCCGATTCTGCACAAGGATTCATTGACATCACCTGGCACGGTACAAACAAACGTGGTGCAGAAAATGATGCGAACAGTGCATGCCACCACCCTGTGCTGAACATGTAGGTGCTCAAGTCTGATCATACCAGCAGCAAATTGAGAAGATTACGAGTTTGTCTGCAGAGTGCATGCCCTGTGGACTGTCCACTTGGTTGTGGATTCCAAAAGAAAGATCAGTCACAAAAATTGTTCAGACAAGTATGAATCATTTGCGCTCATTCGGGAGCCAGTGAGAAACACATGGAAATCTCACAGAAATGTGCTGATCACGGCCCAAGTGTCAATGCTTTCTTCAGCTTTATTCTTTGGACTCCACTGCGAAAAAGGTGGATTTCAAATGTGGCTGTGTTTTTCACTGATATGAAGCTCTCGACATTACTCGCAGCTTTTTTGTTGTCACCGATCATGAGGAAAATCCCATTCCATGGGAACAGACGGTGTTCTTCTAATATGAAGCGAAGAATGGTTTGAAGAAACAAACAAAAATTCGTAGGTAATGGTTCCTGATGCAACCGACCACTCAGGATGACCAACAGTAAGTGTGGTCAAGTGTCGCAAATGCACATCTGATTGAAATACATTGCTGCCAAACTGAGACGACAGTTTTGGGTGTGGGATCACCAAGTGTATTCCACTAAGTCATCAAGCAACTTCCGCGGCAGCGAACAATTCACGGCACAGGATGGCTGTTCACTTGGGCAGAGAGGGCAGCTAATCGTTGCTTCCATGATCATAAAAACTCGACCGGAGCAACTGTCATCATATTTTGTGCATAACATGAGATTTCTGGGTCAGAGTGAAGCACTTTATCCAAAGTCAGAAACTTATGTTGTGCGCTGCCCTGTTGCCCTGCAAGACGTTCCTTTCCTCATTGTTATTCAAATTTTCAACATCTTCTGAAAGCTAAAGAGGAAGATACGGGAGATGGTAGTCTCTACTTTCAGCTGTCCTGATGTAAACTGATGCGCTTATTTTAATTTCAGGATGTGAGAAGTCAGATACTGACAGCAACTGGACTTCTTATTCTGGTGGGTATCACATTCTTCATCTTTTGCAAAAACACCCACACAAAATCTCAATGTACCTCCAGAAAGAACCTTTTTATTCTTCCACTTCTGCGTCTGTGGCATGGTGGACAAGCAAATTTCTTTTGAATGAAGTCTCTCATCACCACACATGTCCCTTCGGGACAGTGAGTGGAATAACAGTGCAGCACCAATAATCCCGCTCAGGGTCACCGGGGATAAATTGATGCTCCTTGATAGCTGCTGGAAGTGGTGACTATGCAATCTATCACAGACCCATTTTCGACTGAAACATGATCCACTTTTGATACCTCAACTATCTGGGTGCTTTGATAACAAATTCATAAAGAGAAAACATCTCCACAGTCACCTGCAGCAAGTTAGACGAGAAATTTTCAGTCTGAAACAATGCCGTCAACTTCGCGATTCCCATTGCCTTCTTTCCTTCAAACTTGGGGTCAAATTGACTTTGCCTTTTCTTTTGGAAAATCTGTCGAGTATGAGGGAGGGACTTTTGCACATTTCTTTGATGTACACGAAAATCACCACAGCTCTCAGAAGTCCACGCTCCACTTTTTCCGAGAATAATCCAGCACATTTGCAGGAATGGGAAGATGAGAGGTTGACGTGGAATCTGGACGAATTCCTGCTTAAGGAATTGGTGATCGAGGCCAGAAAAGTTTGGGTCCCTGAATTCGCGGTCATAAATGGGTAGGTGCAATTCAATTTGCCAATGCGCGCTGTGCTTTTCCTGTGAAGTGCAGCATTCGTTGTTGTTGTGCGGAGGATTTCGTGTTGCGTCGCCCAACAGCAACGCAAGCCCATCGCAACATTAAATAACAATGCTGTGAAAGAAATGGAAGTCAAACACATACCAACTGTGTAAAGTGCTTATTGGAATAAAAAGCCACGCGAATTTTCAATTTTCCGTGTGTCTTTGCCAAATATTGTTGCAGCCATTATGTCCTGTAGACTTTTATTATTGAGCCACCAAGCAATGAATGTTATCCGTATTTTCCCCTGCACTGGCAGGCACTGATCATGTGCCGCACAGTGCAACTTATCATGCGACATAAACTAAATTTTTGAGAGTAAATGGTCGCAGTCCCGTCCACTGTATAGCAGACTAAAACACTCTGCGAGGATTAATGCTGTTTACTCCGCAGGGCGGAAGAGATTTACGGAGATTACCGAGAGTTCAGAGCCATTTTGTCCTCCGACGGCAAGATACGATGGGAACCCGGTGGTGTTTTCAAAACGATGTGCGAAATCGACATCACGTACTTTCCTTTTGATGAGCAGGTACAGACTATTTAACCAATGACCGTTTGTTGTGAAGGCCAAGTGATGCAACATGGTTTTCACCAAACAAGGGAATTTTTGTCAGCTTTACTTTCTACTTCGCCAACAAACAATCCTGTCAACACTAGTTGGTCCAAACAGATGGCTCATTACTGCAAGATTTAGAGGCAAGAACCCAAGGGAAATATCAAACTGGTTGTCACAATTGAGACAATTGTTGGTCTCGTTTCCCCATGCAAGCAAGAACTCATTTGACCCAACAGAGAGAAGCATCGAGCACGGC
>JAAUYG010135608.1_pt1 | contig 10167 bp, 11 predicted proteins | sample 7278091 | NCBI WGS metagenome assembly JAAUYG01 (sample SAMN14350201, study PRJNA611818) | marine sediment metagenome | isolation source: surface marine sediment (0.6m) | place: French Polynesia: Moorea | collected 2018-08
ATGCACTGTACTAACCCACAGTCCAACCAGTATCAACTTGCTGTGCACTCTGTACTAACCCACAGCACAACGAGTATCAACCTGCTGTGCACTCTGTACTAACCCACAGTCCAACCAGTATCAACCTGCTGTGCACTCTGTACTAACCCACAGTCCCACCAGTATCAACTTGCTGTGCACTGTACTAACCCACAGTCCAACCAGTATCAACTTGCTGTGCACTGTACTAAACCCACAATGCAACCAGTATCAACCTGCTGTGCACTCTATACTAACCCACGGTCCAACCAGTATCAACCTGCCGTGTAGCCATACTCTATACGAACTCACAGCACAACCAATATTATCCTGTTGTGAATTACAGATCTTTGATGTTGCACCACTTCTCCATAACACACGTCCTGTGGTTGTCTTGGCTTGTGGCATATCCAATCATTCTCCAGCCTTTTGAGAGCAGAAACTCGCTTATCTCAGGTCGAGTCAAGTCGTCATAGAGAGAAAATGTAGCATAGCCATTGCCAAGGTTGATGAGCTTGGCCGGTCGCCTTGTAGCTGCTCCCTGATCCAGACATTTTCCTTCATAATTTCCAGGTTCCTTGAGAAACTGATCCAGCAGATGGAGGTGTTGCCGCTCACGGATCGGCAGGCGTCTGATCAAATCCACGTGACCGGTTATCATGACATCGTGACTGCAACCAAACACCTCTAGTGTACGAGCCTGCCCTGGCCTGTTCATCATTCTGCTGTGGCTGCTGTGGGAAAAAATATAGATATTTAATCCAGATGTGGCCAGATTTGCTCTTTTACTGCGAGTATCAGTTTCATTTTTAATTATTAATACTGCAGAAATTTAGCGACAAGCAGGACATAGATATTGAAATGAAGGACGTTTTACTACATGTGTATGTATTAACCAATACTGTAATTTTATACCATGGGCAAGACTACCCTTACTGCCAATTTAGTACCGTTATTCTCAACCTGTAATTGCCAAATCATCAAATTTTGAAAAGAGCTGATACAGTTCTTACTTTAATTATGGGAAAGAGGAAGCCAGGCTTAAACTGGATATACAAATGTAACATTGGATACGTCCTCATGCAGTAATTTGATGACATTATTAATCACCCAGATGAAAAGTACCTGTTTAGGGAGACCTACATGTAATTTTGTCTAACTGACCTGTTTTTACATGAGTTTCTTCATAAATTGTCAAATGAATGTTCAAAATCATGTTGACATTCACATGTATGCTGCATTTGGAGTCCTCATTGATTTGCGGGGCATTCTACATGCGAGTTTCCTGTCAACATACAGGCTGATATACACACGTATGGTGCATAGATACAAAACCCCTGTTAAAACTACATATGGACACTGAAAGATGACATGCCGGTATAGACTGCTCTGTACCAGTAATCCAGCTTGCGCTGAGAAGGCCCTCACTTTCTGTGCGATTGGCATGTTAAAACCATCAGATTCTTGGCTCAGCGTTACAGTGTTACTCTACAAAACATGACTTTGGTCGGACATTAATAAATTTCCTGTCTCGAAGAATACTAAGAGTCCTCAATGCTTGTGTTATGACTTCGTCGCCTAGCAGTGTTTGTGCTGCTCTATGTAATACATTTTTCGCACCTGTATAGTATTTTAAAGGCAAATTAGCACTATTCCCCAAGTTTTCTTGTGGGCAAGTAATTCTGGGTATCCGTTGTGTTTAAAACACTCGTACCTATAATGTGGTTTGTGTCGGTCAACTCCAAAGCTCAAAGAATGACGATATCCATGGTTTGCTATTTACATGGTAAAGCTAGGTTTATATGTGACCAGAGGCTCTTCCAACTGGACTGGTTGTTTGGCTTTCTCTGTTGGGTTCATAGCACCTGCCTAGGTTGATAAAAAGTTGGCAAAAAGCCGCAAGTATCTTTCGGCTTTTCCACAGGCAACATATTAATGGTAGTTTCGCACCTTGTTTTAATGACAAGTATCTGCCAGCATCTTGTCAAGTCCTGGATATATCTCATTCTTTAATAGTTTGCTACTCATTCTTTGTGATGCCATTTTAATGTTGTTATCCTTAAGGGCATTTCAGTGTTTTGTGTCTGATTGTCAGTTAGACCCGAAAGACCATGTCAGCCAAAAGAACTTTCAGCCATGTTTTTGTCACATATGTTGTAACAGGAGTGTTATAGCCTAGGGCTGCGGTTATGAGCTGGTGTGCTCTCTTGACTTACAGTAGCATAAATTTGTATATTTCTGCATTGTAAGACATGGAATTTAGTCACGTAAGCCAAAATATAAACAGCCCATTGAATTATTACGAGTATTAGGAGAATGTACGAGTTGCCTCTGTACTCATTCTTCTGTTCAGTTGACGTGTGCAACTGTGCCTGTGTCAAAAGGCGATAATGTCATTTGTAGCCCATTGATTAAAGGTATTTCTTAGGACTGTTGGAAATATGTAAGAGTTGTTTGTGTATATTTTATCTTGTTTCAATTGATACATGAATATGCTGTTATTACTGTACATTAAGCAGATATAATAATCAAAACTAAAATCTTGATGTTTGGTGTTTAGAGAGGTCACAGAATTGCTGTACATGTGGTACTACGGACTTTATTAGTGGAAGTGAGAATGTAAATCTTTAAATAGATCTTTTTATTGTGGTCCTGAAATGTGTGAACACATACATGTATGCTTGATTTGCAATTTTCTCAGCAAGTGTGAAAGTCGACTGACAGCCTTTCTAACGCGCGTGCATGTGTGTGTGTGTGTGTGTCTCAAGGATTCAATAAAATGGTTTCTAAATTCTTTGCTCTTATTACATTACATGCATTACACTCACGCCCACCCCAATATACAAGAATTATATCGCTGTGACTCAACAAGAATGTGTGTGTAACAAATGCAGTACAAGTGCATTTTATCATGTTTATGATTATTCAAAATTTAGTTATTTGGCTAGAAAAGCTTTAGCTTTTTTTGTCTTGCCAAGATTTGCATTAAATGTAATATATGGACCATACACAAGGTGTGAAGATAATTTTTTTTACCATTTAAGCCTTGGAATATTGAATTGCAAGGAAATTTTTTATGACAAAGTTCTAGTACATCTAATATTACAATAACACTGCTAACCATCAGCAGCAGGCTGATATTTAAAGTATATACAAAGAATTCATGACTGAAGGGCTTGCCAAATACTGTTTCAGCGTGTAATAATTTCATCTCCAGGCAGTAAATTTTATGCTATTGCAGTTAGATAAGTCTGCAGATTCAGCACTTGTACCACATAATCGAACTACAGATTAAAATTTCAGAAAATGTACTTTATTGACTATGCAAATTGTAAGGAACAAGAAATCACTGCCAGAAAGTCGAAACCTTAAACTATTTCGTATATCATATTTATTTATTTCAACCTCCATTGCATGAGAAAACAGTACAATAATGGGTAAAACTGCTGCTTGACTAGATTACATTGGTGAGGTTAAAAGCTGCACCAGGAAGTGTTCTTCGGGAATAGGGTTTGACAAAGTTCTCATGATACAAAAGCATACAAATAGAATCCATGTGGTCCTTCTCACTTCTCTGACATTCAGTATGATATGTGAAACTCATGAAATATATATCGCTGGCCCCTTTTGGACTAGACCTCGCTGACAATTTTTGGGGTCAAAATTTTACAGGTGTCATGAAAAACGAACGTTCAAATGTAAGTTTTAAAGTAACAATTTTTGTGATTTTTTTTCTCCATCTGGTCATCACAGAGCTACATGTAAGTAGCACCCGCCATGTAGAGTGCACCTGCATTAGAAACTTTTTCCACATATCTTGGCCCTCAAACGTGAGGCCTCTCATAAAAGGTTTATAAAAAGCTTTAGGGTTAATTTTTATTTGGGCTACACTAGGTAGAACTACATGTCGTTCAGTCTTATCTAAGCCTTGAGACTGAAACAAGGCAGCGTGTGGACGCATGAGTGATGAAAGTAACCCCAGACAGGATGCCATCATGTGGATTCAGTTAAAAATTATTTTGCCAACAAAGCTATTTTTGTGAATAATTTTATCGGCAATGGGTATGCAATATAACCGACTTTAATTGACTGTTTCCTTCAAGAGTACTCGCCTACATCAGAAGAGAAAGAACCATGTTAGGAATTGAAATATTGTCCCAAAGAAGAGCAATTCCTCTGGGTACCCTACTTTTCTGTTCATCTGCTATATTTCTAGAAACGGCGCAGTCCGCATCGCCAGATCAAAGTCACAGAATTGTGGGCAATTTAAAGTATTTACCTTGATGTGTGCGATGCTGAATCCTCGTGATTCTGGACGACACGAGCCCCTCCAGAATTTTGATAGCGAGGATAATAAAGTCCGTGGTTTCCATCCGGTCTTTGAGAGGGACCGGGCATTTGCATGGCCAATTATATGGCTGTAAAGTTAGCCCCCGATTGAGATTATGCTGGCTGTGTCTTCTGTGGGTGACCTTGTGTCTAATTTACAACGGCATGATCTTCAGAATCAAGGTCGTGACAGAATAAGGACCCGTTGGCCGTGGCGGTCTCAGACGACAAGACATTCGCTTCTTGATAGCATAATCTCCATCACAGTGATCAAAAGGCACAGAATGTGTATGTGGCCCGCAGGCAACAGGCGGCCCGGCGAATCAAATTAATTAGAAGGCTCATGAATTGTAAATAAGGCCGGCGGCCTCAGGTCGAGGCCTCGAGGTTTGTCATAACAGCATGGCTGAGGTTATGGACAATATTGTCAACATTAACACACCTGTTCAGGAAATATTGCTGGAAAGTGATTCACCGTGGTTGTCCTAAATAAGCCACCTTACTGCACCTGCACTTACTGCTTATTTAAAAAGCGGTGTGCCAAGACCTTGCGGGAAGGCTCCTAAACTATACATGCATCAGGCATTTTAAATTTCGTCAATAGTTTGGTCCACGAAATATGGATGGCTTAAACGCCACAGCCCAAGTCTCGTGTATAGATATTTACCCATCACTGATATGTACCTGCAGTGGCAGAAGTGCATTTCTGTGATATGGAACGAAAAACAATATTTTTCAAAGGGGCGCTCACGTACTGCACTTAATACATATAACTGTATATTCCATATTTCTTTACCTGAGAGAATTCCTGAATGACGAAATTTAATTTGGAGCGAATACGTGCAAGCATACATTCTACCATTGCGTGTTAACACCACAGATCGCGTCTGCCACATTAATTTTAAGATTTGTGACTTCATAGTTTGAAACTGCTCGTTATATTTCTCATAGATTTTAGAAGACGTGTCTACTGCTCGAGTACATGTACTTCTGTAAAGATTCTCGACTTCTTGTCCTGATGGTTTGCAAGTTGGAGGACACAACTGCCAAGTACACTATGTGTAGGTACTACCTACGTCACAGGCCTAGTAGAAAAGTTCATTGAAACAGACGTGCCATAAATTTGGTCAAACGGTCAAGTCACGGTTCTGTGTCCACAGATGAAACTGTTGCAACAATATTGCGTTTCCGGGTAGCCTGTGCAAACTAACAGATATAAAGGTACCATTCCAAAATATCTTCCCCAATAGGGAGGCCGGCAATGTATTAAGTTTAATATTTCTCTGCCCGCTCTCTGTGGTGTTACCGGTAGTTTCCTACTGATGGGGTCCTTATCTGGCCCTGGGCCCCAGTGCCCACCACAGGTACAGGGAAAAGATGAGCACGCCGACGAGAGTGCACAGGGGATTTCCCCAGCATCGACACAACAGAAAGCTTCGCCACAGTGTTGCAATATCGATCTTCTCATTCTCGCTTACGTCATCCATGCCACCATGGGGTATCTACATCAGACACCTTGCGATGTAATTAGGCTTAAAGAGCCTAGCCGTGATATCCAGGGATGCACATAAAATGCTCTGAAGACCTCTATGAAATGGATTTGTATATACTAAAGGTGGCTGTCCTACGTAATATACGGTTCACATGTCGATAATCCAACGGGTACTAAGCCAACCATACGCTTCCTACCAATGTGTGTCATCGATTTGCAGAGCTCTGCAGATTCGTTCAGGCATGTCTGGTCTTGCACGTGCTGCAATGAATATTTTGGGCGTTTTTTACTCCGTGCACGACAGTATGACGCCGATCACAGTGACATGGATGCAGTATATGTATTTCCATAATTCATTCACTGTATAAGAAAACATAAATATTGGTGGAACGGTTCCAAGAAAAAGTCATGTCTGGCAGATCAATAATATTGCCCTCAACTGGTTCGCTTAGTTTTTTTTTTTTAACGAGACAAACTTGCATCTATTCTCGACAAAATGAATTAAGCGTAGTCTTACATTGTATTTACATTTTATATAGGCGCTAGAAAATATCAGTGCGTCTGGCAGAAACAACATGGGAATCTTGCTACACCATATATGTTTTAACCAAACTCTTATGACAGGCTGCTATACTTAGCCTCCACTACAAGTTCTATACTTGAATAAAGTCCCTATACTTTACCATTGGGGGGCAGCCTGCATGATTCGTTAACATAACCCACGAGGGCTTGGATCTGCTAATTTAAGTTGTGACAAATACCCATCTACATAAAGTGATAATATATGTATCATCGTATATCGTTTATCGTATGTATAATTAAACAATGACCATACGCTCGTGCGATAGCCGACCCAGTTTTATCCCATTGGCAGAAAAAGAGTATGGCGAAATATTTACAAATGTACTCTAACAGCAACAAAGGAACCATTTGAAGAAGTATGTGATAAAAGATGATACGAGACATCAGATACAAATGCCAGAATATAGGTCAACAGTACATTCTTTGACATAAAAAATAACCAAAAATACATTAAAATTAATGTTCAGCAACCACCATATGCTGTCTCTCAACCAAAATGTATCGCATATTATATGCCACACTTCAGGAAATTGTGGCCTTTTAGACAGATAATATGCGGTATTGTCAAGGCTCTTGACCCGTTGCTGTATCTAAACACTGCGATATTGTGGCAAATGGACCCTTCTGTCAAGGTCCTTTCTGACGGTCATGTAATTCTGTATTTAAAATAGTTTTCGATTTGCTTATGATACTAATACAGTTTACATCCCAGTTGGCTAAAAAATTACGTCTAGAATGTATCCATTTCTAATTGATGTCATGCCATACTGTTGTACATTCTGAAAACAAATTACAATTCTCGAGGCCTTTGTGTGTAATGTAAATTAAGGCTTTCCATTACGCGATATGTGGCTAGAATGTGGAACTAAGTATGTAATAATAGGTTTATGAAACTCATTCAAGAATTAAGTGATGGTCTCATCACCGGCATGGGGGGACTCGCAAGCTCGTCACTCCTGCCCCTGTAATTCATGAACTCGAATTCCATTTCCTTCACCTTATGAGACGGATTACCGAATACCAGCCTAACTCGGCTCAGTTGTGATATATGAAATGTAAGCCTTCACAATCTCAGTGACATTGAATTGGAGCTTTTTAAGGTCACTCAAGATCACATCCAATGGTGCAGTTGGGCTCAACATTTAACAGGACTTTTCCTAGTTGTAACCACATCATCCATCTTTCAATGTTTAGCTGTAATAGCCGCTTGGAGAATTCCACCTGCGTGTATCTCTTACCACTTGGCCAAAATTTCGACCCAACACCCACTTTTTTTTCAAAATCGAACCACTTCTTCCCTGTATTAGTGGAAAGCCTCCCACCAAAAAGAAGCTGATGGGTTATATGCATTTTGAATTTACCTTGTTTTGTGACAGACACACGAAGAGAAAGTGAAAGAAAAAAACCACACTGTTGCCTTAATCTTTTCTTCTCTTACTGCACTGCTCATAAGATTTACGGGAACACATAACGGGGAACTTATTCCATTAAATCTTTTGAGTGGTATACATTCGTCAGTAACTCATGAGCGTATTGTCAGGAATTTGGGGTTCTATTTCTTCTTTAAAGTTGCAAAAAATAAAACTGCAGTAACATTTTGTTTTCTTTCAAGATTGTTTAACCCGTGTCATGTTGATGTCTATGCTCAGCTGCAGTGCAAAGGTATAATGGCCCTTGGAGAAGCAAATAAGACCCGTGGACTACAGAATACGTCCTGGCTGCATTAAAAGAAAATCGGAACTAACAATATTGCATTGTGTGAAAGTGGGACCTGGTAAGAAGGGAAGTGGCGACTGCTCCCGGTGTTCGGGTAGCGGTAGCCGGGTACTTCAGCAGGCGGAGGGCAGGGGAAACGGGAGGGAAAACCTCTGAAAGCCGCTCCTGCGTTAATACCTCGCGCCACAGACGGAAACCATACATGTAGCTGCGACGAATGACGCACATGTACGTCCTCGGCGTTGTCGCTTCTTGTGCCATTTGCCCTCTTCCATATATCGGCGCCAAACAAAGCCATTCGTCGGCGGCTCTCCCTTCTTATATGCGGGGGCATTGGTGCCTTTAATACGACGTTTCCAATGGACTGTCTCCCATGTGAAGAGCCTAAGCCGGAAGCAAAGCCGCATGCCTTTCTTTTGTCTGCAAACCAGCGTAAGAGAGTCGGGGTTTGGCAGGAGCCAGTTTTTGGCAAATGAGTTTCGAAAGAAGAGTTCCGAAGCAGACATCCAGTCACATTAAACTCAGTATCAGTGTGATAGATAACCACTGCTGCGTGTATCTGCACATAGGGAGCATGATGTATAAACCCCAAGGACGCTGGACTATACATGCTATATTAGGTAAGTTTTGAGACCAGTATGCTGACTATAATTAAAAAAATGCATGGGTCGGCAACTTGACAAACCGTTTTTAAAAAATGCAACGTGCCTTAGAGAGGAAAGACATGCATGGTGAAGTACATCCATCCTCATAGATCTGCTCATTGCACTCTGCTCGAAGTACGCGTTGGCCAGCAACAAACCATGTTTAAACATAAAAATGAGTGAGTGAGTGAGTAAGTGAGTGAGTGAATGAGTGAGTGAGTGAGTGAGTGAGTAAGTACGTAAGCAGGCAAATAAAATTTTATTTAACGTCGGATCAATAAAAAAAGAAACCTTAGCCAATAGGCTATTTATCGACACGAATGCGAGACTATATATGTACAAATGAGACAAATAAGAGACTCAATGATCCATTTAGAATATACTCTATTAACTTAGGACATTGTAAAGTACAATCCATTAACGTACATCGTTAAATACATTCATTAATTTAAGATATAAATTACGTGCTGTGAAATACATTAATATATGACATTGTAAAATACCAAACAATCCATTAATTTACGACATAAGTTACATTTTCTTTAAAATATTTAAGAGTTTAGACATAAAAGTTTAGACATAAAATATACCACTAATTTAAGACGTAAGTTACACTTCCTTTAAAATAAACTTCCTTTAAATCACACGTGGCGCAGGTACAATTCGGCTCCCATAAAAATTCTTTTAACTTCTTGCTATTTCTATATTTGTTATCTAGATTATTCCACAAACGACTTCTTTGGTACCGAATACTGTTAAAACCATATTTCTGGGTATTGAATTTGGGTTGGATAAGTGGTAAATATTTTCTGCTGTAACTATTCTCATTTAAAACAAAAGCATTATTCAGGTACATCGGTTCTTCATTGTTTAACAACGTGCTTTTAAGAGTGGAAAGACGTGCATAATGAAGTACACCCATCCTCATCTGGTAGACCTCCGGGTCATGACCGTGGATAGCGACTATAAGTACTATAGTGAATTAGATTTCAGTCTGGGGCACTTCTATCTCTTCACCCAGCTGCACACTCACTTGCTGGCCCAGTTTAGCCAACCTTCACATTTGTGTAGAGAAAACGCGGGGGCTTGTTCCTGAACATTCATTTTTCTCACTTTTTTTGCGGCAAACCCCCACAATTCGCCTCGACCTTGCCATCATCATGTCATATATCGAACACACCTGCCTATGTAATGTACATTGTACCTTGTGTTTGTTTCAAACTCTACAATTAGATATAGAAAGCTAGATATGACTTGCTGGATTCTGTCTTGATTTGGGGGCGCGGGGGGGGGGGGGGGGGGGGGGGGGGGGGGGGGGGGGGGGGGGGGGGGGGGGGGGGGGGGGGGGGGGGGGGGGGGGGGGGGGGGGGGGGGGGGGGGGGGGGG
>JAAUYG010136627.1_pt1 | contig 10167 bp, 4 predicted proteins | sample 7278091 | NCBI WGS metagenome assembly JAAUYG01 (sample SAMN14350201, study PRJNA611818) | marine sediment metagenome | isolation source: surface marine sediment (0.6m) | place: French Polynesia: Moorea | collected 2018-08
TCTCTCTCTCTCTCTCTCTCTCTCTCTCTCTCTCTCTCTCTCTCTCTCTCTCTCTCTCTCTCTCTCTCTCTCTCTCTCTCTCTCTCTCAACTTATGTCAAGAACTACAGCCCCACTTTTTTTACTTCAACCTTTGGACCTCAATTACTTTTAGTTCTGAAATTGGCAGCATTCTCCCTACACCCAATCTGTGCTCTCTGGTCCAGTTCCTTTGGATATATTTGGCATTCACATCCGTCAAATTGCTATTATAGAAAGTTGAATTACGACACACGACATGTAAGCTGGAAAGGCCAGGCGGAAAAATCTACGTGAGGTCAATGTCATATCCCAGGCTTGTCATATATGGGGACAAACATTCTACTAAAGCTCCACGTCCGGTGAAGCAGAAGCGTGGAAACCTTTAAAGTTGCTAGGCATTTGTATATGTTTTGTATCAGACCAATTACTACGAACACCTGGGATTGCAGTAGGCACATAATTCGTTTGATGTGGATTTCACTTTATTACATGGATTCCCACGCTAGACCCACTGTTTTTGTTTTGTTTTGTTTTTTATTTATTTATTTTTATGTTTGCCTCTATGCCTTGCTTTCCCTTTCTTCTCCGTTCACATCCTTCCTTCCCTGGCCTCGTCCTTGTCATCCGCTCCTCGTACTATTCCTCTTTGTGACAGTAAGAAGAACTGCCTAGTACTCAAACTAAAAATTACAGAAGACTTAAGGCCCATAAATGGCATGTACCCCTACGAGGAATAGTAGAAGGACTCTCTACTATTCCTGCCACTACTACTACTGCCACTACTGCTGAAATTACTACTACTACTACTACTACTACTACTACTACTACTACTACTACTACTACTACTACTACTACTACTACTATTACTAGTAGTAGTACAACTACAGCAAGCTGCTGCTCGTGGTGGTGGTGCTGCTGCCTCTGTTGATGCTACTACTACTAGTAATAGTAGTAGTAGTAGTAGTAGTAGTAGTAGTAGTAGTAGTAGTAGTAGATGTAGTAGTAGTAGTATAGTAGTAGTAGTAATAGTAGTAGTAGTAGTACATGTAGTAGTAGTAGTTGTTGTAGTTGTTGTAGTAGTAGTAGTAGTAGTAGTAGTAGTAGTAGTAGTAGTAGTAGTAGTAGTAGTAGTAGTAGTACGTGACATGGAAATAAGTGTCCCCATGTCCTCATTCCCGTACAAAATATAATTTTCGATACGGATTACTTATTTATTTTGTGACCATATAATACATTAATATTTTTCGTACATACATGTACAGCTAGCTGCTCGGTGTGAAAAAATGCTTGTAACCAGTCCTATGCAAATCGAGTATTATTTGCGTCACTGATTTGTCAAAACTGTTAAGCAACCAATCTACTGTCCTTACTGGATCCGAACACCATACACATGTGCGGCTTCGCGCTCCTGACTTATGTGCCAGTGGGTGTACCACGTTCATTACCATATGGCACCCCAGGCACACAATGATGCTATACCAGCCGGTGTGTGACCGGCGTTCCTCTAGCGACATAATGCAAAAAAATTACAGGCTACAAGACGGGAGATAGAAGGGGCGAGAGGAGAGATAAAGAATAGTCAGACGTTATAACCAGGGCTGGAGATCCCGACAAGACTGGATAATGGCATTGAGGCCCGACAGCAGATTGTCAGCAACCGTTTGGGTATACACAGCCTTTCGTCCGCTATTTTAGGAACCAGATGTGAGCAAAGACGCCCTCCGGACGATTCAAGTGAAAGTTCAAACTTATAGACACACCAGTCCTTGCAATTCGGACCATAGTTACACGCCAACCTTTGTTTCATTTTATGGGTGTGTGCAGAAAACACCTACATGGTCCATCCTTCATATCCATTGTAAGGTTTCGCAAAAACTTGGCGCATTTTTGGCTATTGATCACCTCGGGCTAATGTCGTGGTGCGAGAACCGTCAAACGACCTAAGGTCAAATTTGTGCGGAAGGTGGCTATCAATTATATCTCTAGACTAAAAATGACCATCTTTATTACAGAATCTTTGTCAGTTCTCTTAACACAGGGTCATATAATGGGGTGAAATATTGAAGCAACTACTCCTACAGTTAAGAATCTTTTCCAACCATTTTTTTCTAAGGGTGACCTAAGACATTCCTCACAAAGTAACTCATTGGGATTTTGAGACTTTCCAAAAATAAATTTTTGAGGATTGAATTTTCGTCGACATGGGACAACATGGGAATGAAAATTTCAAAACACTACTCGTCCTACAGTTTCGATTTTTTTTCACCAAAGTTTTTCGTTGTCCACTGTGACAGTCCTCACAACAGTTACTTATTGGCATTTTGAAATTTGAGATTTAATCTTTTAAAAAAAAATTAAATTTAACACCGTTACCAACGGAAAAATGAAATGTTGCAAGTGGCGCGAAGTGTTCAGGACCATTTTGTGGTTATTTGATGCATTTGTTACTTTTTCCGGAAAGACTTCTTTCGAAAACAAATTCTACTCCTCTCACAGTTCTTAAACAAGTGCACTGAAATTCCATTAATACATATGAGCACATATGCTAACTTTTTGTAACGTACAAAGACAAAAAGAAAACAGAAAGATTGATCAGAAAAAGACGAGCAGACGTAAGAGACGGATTAGAAATAAAATGAAATGTTTCTCTTACATATTTTAGAGGTAATGGATGTATAACCTGGTCTTGTTCGTTTCATATAAAAAGTCCAATGCAGCTGTTTGCTGACATATTTAAAGACCACAAACGAATCAAAACGGCATAGGTCCCCGTGAAAAAAAAATGACCGACCGTAGAATACATACATTTTACTGTGCATTTAAAGGGCAGCACATCATCCTGGTTACAGGCGGACGGACCCCAGTATCAAATTTTATGTACGGCCGTAAAAGCTGCCCAAGAATCACTCGAGATGGAGTTATGGTTCTGTTGCGACTACACGTAGTTCAAATCCAGGTCAGTCGGACCAAAAATATTATTTTTACTGCTGCTCAAAATCCTATCAAATGCCATAGGCTAGCAGCGGTACTTATAATCTCCTCCAAAGAGACTCCTCGAGTTAATTCCGATACGTTTCTCCTATATGTCTCAATAATCCTGACCCTCCTTCCCTGGTTGCACCAGTTAGTAGATGGCAAGGGACATCTGCTGTCTGGCGATATGTTTCTGTTGCGAGGGTCCTCAGTAATAAAGACCGTCTAAACCAGGTCATCTCGTGTTAGCATTACTGGTGTTTTATGTTGGCAACAGTGAAGCTGAAATGATGAAACTCCCCAGTGCTCCAGTCTGGATTTCGAACTCTCCATCCATCGAGCTCAAGGCGAGCGTCTATAACATACTGCTCAGCCAATGCGCAATTACGATAACAGTGGACTGTGGCCAGCGATTTCTGTAACTCGTGACAGTTGTTATTGTGCCATTGGCACAGCACACATGACACTGTAATAATAACATTTGATAAAGCCTCATTATATTTTTGCCCACCTCGAGTAAGTACCGCTTGCTGCAAAATTGTCATTCATTTTAACAGAAGACTTCAAGCCAGCTAACATCGTGTTTCAATTGTATTGTATGTCTAAGTATATAAATACAGAATAGCATGCTATTGTATATTGCTATATATTGCTATATTGCTATTATTGCTATTTAGGCCGGTCACTAAACCCACAGCCGTGTAGTCTAATACAGCCCCTGGCCGTCTATGGGTGATTTGAAATAATTACTGCAATCCAGAGTTGATCCAGAGTTGCAAAGAAGGTCCTGCGGGTAGCGCTTATCGAAAATGATGGAGTCGCCTAGAAGAAGAGCATTATGCCCTTCATTAGGTCAAAGAAAAGATAGAGATAGATTTATTAACCATCAAGTGAAACGTCTAAGGGAACAGCTTTCTATAATCATAGATGACCTTAATGGTATAAAGATCTGATTTCAGTAGCACAAAAATAACAATTTTTGTTCACGGTAAGCTCATTCGGGGCCATATCAGTTGAATTAAATACATTTTACTTTATAACCCTCGTGTGATAAATCAAATTAGGTCAGCCTTCATCCCGCAGCCTATAATTTTCCGTATGCTTTTCTACATACATAATCTTGTTTTTGACCAACGTGTTAACCAACCAGTGTCCATGTGTGTAATAATTGTCCCTGCATCTGCTTCCTCTTTACACCCGGCTCTAGCATCATTCCCTTCGTCTTAGTATTCGTAATGTTAGTTTGGGTGTGGCCTGTTCGAAATCTCCCGCCCTTTCATCAGTCCCATGCCTCATGACTTATGTTAACTCAAGGATGTCTCTATGGATGTTTACTATCATTCGACGTGGCTTTGGGAATATGTTGTCCTTTGCTCTTCAAGCGTTAGCAAATTTATTTATTACTAACTTACACATGTAGATCATTTTGAAGACACGATAAATAGTAACCAGTGTAGTAACTAGGTGGTATTATTAAATTAATCCATTATAACAAACCATTTCACTTAGTTCCTTTCATTAAGTCCACTTGTCAATGAATGCATTGTTTCCGTTCCCTACTTAAACTATCTTCTCCATTCAGGCCCCCAAGAAATCTTTGGAAGTGGTCATGGCAATTGTGCCACGAGTTTCTGATATTGCGGCTCTGAAGGTCAGACGACAAAAGTGAAATAGGGAAATTAATTTTGCGATCCCAAGTAACAGCAGAATTAAGGGGTCAGACCAGCCTTATGAATATTCATTGGCTGATTGGAGTATTTGGGTATTTCAAACACAGTTGCCAAGGCCTATGGACGTGGAATCTTTGTCTAACGAAGATCTGCTTAAACTATTGTCATTCAATTTACATGACTGTGGTTTAATGAATGCGATTCTATTTAACATCATTCCACCTACTAGCTAATTCAATTCCGCTTAGCCGAGTGTCATTCCCGTTGTCATATTAGCATTTCAAGAGGCACTAGGCAGGTAATTAACATGGATTGAAAGTCATCCGGTACACGGAATATAACAATGCATAAGACGGTGATTATAAGGCGAGATCACAACAATAACGAGCAGAATAATACAATGCAATAACCCATCAGTTCATTAATTGCCTGTGAATATTATTTTAATATGCAACCCCTGTCGAAAGCCTATTTTCATTTTCTCTGCCACAAGTCACTTAAAAATTATATTGTTAAAATATCTGTGTTGTATGACATCTTAATATTACGTCAGACTTATGATCAACGATGTCTATATGATCTATTTATTTATTTATTTATTTATTTATCTATGCACTTATTTACGCAATCATAATCTTTTTACGTCTCACGGGGTGACCATGGACCGTGGTACTGTTTCAGTGTATTTATCTCCCATTGCCTGCAGATGAGACAGATGTGTTGCCGATCTCCAGAGATAAGCGGGGACTCCCCTGCCACCAGGGCTTGATTAGGTACAAAACGCCACTCTATGCTTGTAGCAGCCAGATAAATTGGGGTGCATAATTCAATTACATGGAACAGATGGGTGCGGAAGTAGATCTCGAACGTAAATGACCTTTGCTTCCCGTAGGATTTTTTACAGAGCTAGTGGCACTGGCATGTGTTCAGTTAATATGAAACGATGTGATTTTTTTGTTTCTTCAAATGCTTTGTGTGCACATGTGCGATAGCTTCTTGACGGGGGTTATGCATGAAGAAAATAAAAACTAACCATATCTTTATTGTAAGATACACTGAAGGGATGACAAGTAATGCATATGATATTGTATATATGTTATCCCGACGACACATTTTGGTAAATATGTCGGACTAAATGCATTTCCCACTTTATAGTCTGTGATGAAAAGTGCAGTAACCGACCCCATCAGTGTGTTAAAGAAAATTCCTGACAGGGATATAAAGTTTTTTTTTAAATCGGTATAGTATACAATAATTATACATTTTCTTAAGATACACTTAAGATATTTTTTTTTCTTTTCTGCATTTGATTAAGTCTTTTGGAGAAGGGATGTGGAGTAGAAGTCCCGTGTGCAATGGGATGTAGCATCGCCACTATCCTCTTTCGTGTGGTAGTGCATTCGCGCAAGTAGAAAAAGCAGGCTCAACCGTCAAGCCTTGGGCAGCATTTTAGGTCGGTTCCCATTAAGTCCCAATTCCATTAAAGATGTGCCTGCCAGACGCCAGCTGCTGTCTCTTCGTCACATCGCTTCCTTTTTTCCAGAACGGCTGCAGTGTTCGGCCTGCGAAGGTAACTGCTGACACACTGTAGACATTCGTTCGGAAATTAGCGTCAGTGCTCCCATGTCCGGGTCTCCTCAACCTTGCCCTGGGGCGGCAATCTAGCAGAGGCCGAGGCCGCAGGTAGATGGAGTGATTCCCTTGGGGTGAGACACCGCTCTGATGGCACGGACGGAGCAGTGGTTGACACAGCCCTGGGGTCACAGTTACAAGGCCACTGTTAATCGAGAAAAGCTAGACTGTGGGGTGACTTTGACATTACAATGGGTGGAATGTGGACATCAGTCAATAGGGCCTGAAATGCGCATGATACGCTTATCCAGATATCTATGCTTTAGCAGAGGTGTTCATGCATGTTCAAATACCAAAAAAAAAAAAAAAAAAAAAAAAACAGTGGCCCCGCGTTTAAACCTGTATTGCATAATTACTCTCTATTTGTTTCTGACGTCAAACTGAACTTCCCACATTTCGTCACCCCATCCCCGCTTGCGAATGGCGTGACAAGAAATGGTGGTTGTGGCTGACCCAGCTGCTTTGTCGCAGTTAAACATGCTATATACCAGCACTAGAATCTTGGTGACGGTGACGTGGGTATAAATCTGTGCGTTCCAGTTTTCAATTATATTTCCTACGATTCGGAATTCTATCTATGCATGCATGTTCGAATAATGGAATAGAAACCGTATGTTGTACTTTGTTTTCTTCATTATTTTCTGACATTAACTTTTCACATTTCCATCCTGTGTATGTTATCTCCATCTACCAATTTACCTCTCCCTGTTTCAGTTTGACGTTCCTAATACTCTTTAGCGACTCTATTGCTGCCTATCAACTGTGGTACTTAAAGCTAGGTTCAGCAACCCTGACATACAATACGTAAACAGAAGCATACATAGGATATATGCTGCTGAACATGGTCAAAGGGCCTGCGCCCCACATGCCTCATTATTATGTATGGGGGGAGTCTTAGAAAGGGCAGTGGCCAGAAAAATCCCTTTCGGTGTAATTAACAAAACTGGGACGCTCCCACTAATTGAATTGGAGACCATGAAAAGACTGAAACACATGGAACACTTCCTTTTCTCTTTTCTGTGCCCCCCATTCAGTGTTGTCATCTGGGACATGATGTTCGAACACTGGCTGATCATTGCGTTGGACATTACGTGTGTAAAGATGCAACTTGATAAACTACAAATTGATGTGAAATTTGATAATTTGTCAATAGATGGCACCAACCGAGGTAAGCCATTCACAAACGATATATCTGGCTCTCTGGGCTATTGGATAAAAATAAAAATGTAGTCTTTGTCAATGAATGTCGTCATAGTTTAATGGCGACTATCGTGTCAATTGATATCATAAAATTATTTCCTTTGCATTGGGTCATTTGATCAATATTCATATTCTGCATGAAATTTTAGTCGCTGTACTGTAGATTTCTTAATTGTATTCTTAGCCGAAACTGAAAAACCATCACGAAACGTTTCTGCCAAGATGACTACTGATTTCTACCAGGAGCTCATATTCCAGAACCTAATTTAAGTCAAAACTTTACACTTAAATATTTCCGAGAAATCCATCCCTCATTTAGAACAGGGGCACTCTCCTCTACAGGCTTAAGATTTTCGAGAATCGAGATGTGTTGCATTTCCTCTATTATCCAATGAAGCTATCTCATCGCTCCTTTACTGGAGACATGTGAAGTGTCACACTCTGAGACATGTGAAGTGTCACACTCTGGCACTAAAACTGGAAAAAGGCTGCTGACCTTATAATTTTGTGACAGCATTGAGAATCAACTTTGAAGATGGACAGATCTTAGTCCGCAACAAAGACACGATTGATGTGAGGGATACAATAATTTACTGCGTCGATCAATCGACGTCGGAGGAACTTGCATCGGAATCAGGCAGTCTGTTTAGTGTAGATATGCATAGCAACTACTTTTGAACGTTTGGATCAAGACAGCAAGGAACCCATGAATACCGGCCAAAAAGGTTATATCACATGTACTTTCAGATGGATAATTTAGAGCTACTCAGATGATTTTCATTGAGAGAGATTTAAAAAGAAAATAAAAAATACCCAGTGTGTATGTGTGCGATAACCATATTGGTCGATAGTTTATAGCTGATTCTGCAGCTCTGAATTTTGACGTCTTTGGTTCACAGCAACCTTTAGCTTCTTGTCTAACTTCTAGCCGTTTAATTAGAAGTCTCATAGAAATAAAAAAAATATTTTTCTGTCGATTGTCACTTTGCATTCTATTCCCATGTTGTGTGTGTTTTTCCCAGTTCTGTGACATTAATGCGTTTGTTTTGTCTAGTAATTTTGTTTTAGGGATGGTAGGCACCCAGGGTCAACAAGTGGAATGTTACACACATAGGGAGATATATGATACACATATGTAATATACAAATACATGTAGTGTATTTGTAGGATTCCGAAGGAAGCAGTGATGCAAGACACGACTCAGAGGGAGACCATGAAGATACAAGTAACTACGTAACCGCTGACACCTGTCTATAACTATATCATTAAATATTACATTACCATGCTATTCTCGATAATCATTCAAAGTGTAACCGTTAAACTGTGGTATAATGTTTACTTCACTGTGAATAACAAATCTGTAGCAGCACTGTAATATATCTGCTGTTTAATAGTGAAGTTCTCCTTTATAAAATGGCTAACCATCTGTTTTGTTATTTTCATATATATCTAAGTGTCTATTTCACACAACTGCACAAGGACTGTAAACATAGGCGACCACTCGACCAAGTCGCTCCACCATTTCGTCTGCCTTGCAATTGGTGGTCCAATCTTCAGGACAACATATCACCCGAGGGTCCTGTGCATCAAGTGCTGTTCGATTTTTCCGAGAAATTCAATGTTGTTGTCGAATCGCCTGATAACCTGCATCTCTGGCTGGGGTTATTAGTACCGTTCTCCTACATCAGACGTTTGGAGGCTAATCCGCACAGGCTATCATAGCATGTGTGGCATACCGTGTGTCATGGTAGCAGCTGGTTCTGACGTTCTGATCGAACACAGGTAATCATAACACATAACCTGTAACACAAGTAATTTAAAGCTTGGTCTACAAGGAGGTACCAAACCTCATGTAATATGAAATGGAGTCTGACTTAATAGGTCCGTCAACTATACGTCACTGCTTGTGCTGTCACGATATAATCTCATTAGAGCTTCTCTGAGTATATAGCATGCTTACACATTATTTTGTTACCGCTGATTTCAGAGAGAAGCATATCACAAATATAAATCAGATACTGTAAGTTTGTCATTAATCCCAAGAGAAATGTTATAATAGATACAGGGAGACCTGCCAGTCAGTTTACACACGTTCATTTTCTCGGGGATTAATTGAGTTAAAACCCTAAACTGTTTCTCTCTGCCTTTCTGTGTTTCTTATCTTATTTTTTGTCAGACCAAGCTTCGGGGAGTTCATTTATCAAGCCCAGTTCAGCGTAAGATTGGTTTGAGGCGGCAGGCGAGGTCCCCTGGGCGCAGTTTTGTGGGACGTCGGGGGATATAGATTGCCGCTTGCCTGGATGTGGCAGACATTGAAGGACACTGCACAGATGCTGCAGCTGTGCGACAGACAAGACGGGCAGTTCTGCACACAACTATCTCATCTCCTTGGCGTCCCTGTGAGATACAGGCGGCCTGACAATCCAGTGCTATCGTAGGTTTATTTCAAATTGTACAAAAGCATGAACATATATTGCGATAACCAAATATTCGTGTGTAGCATCTGAGCTACAGGTATTAACCTGGTTCATTGTAACGCAAACGTGTTTGCGTGGTCCGCGTACCCAGATAGCCAGTGAATGGTGGACCGACGTTGGGCCATCACAGTGCTGTTCATCGGCCCACCAGCTATCATCATGGGTGGGCCGGCCACTTTTTGACCGGCGGCCCAA
>JAAUYG010070836.1_pt1 | contig 10166 bp, 6 predicted proteins | sample 7278091 | NCBI WGS metagenome assembly JAAUYG01 (sample SAMN14350201, study PRJNA611818) | marine sediment metagenome | isolation source: surface marine sediment (0.6m) | place: French Polynesia: Moorea | collected 2018-08
GAAAAAGAAGAAGAAGAAGAAGAAGAAGAAGAAGAAGAAGAAGAAGAACAACAACAACAACAACAACAACAACAACAACAACAACAACAACAATAATAATAATAATATAAGTGATACTGGGACATCTGTACACAATATGCAACAGCTTTCACATTGTATTGAATGGTTCTCATTTAGGGGTGAATAAAACGACAATATTTAAATATCTTGCTTAGGGTTTATGTGCATATGGCTGGAACCCAACAGCTCATGCATGAGTGTCTTAATCACCAGACCATTATCAGACTTCCCTTAAATATTGAAAGAAAGCTATGAATAAACACTACAACAAAGGCCGGTGGGCCTTAGCACTCTGCTGACAGCAATAGCAGTAAGTATACATTGTTTTGTATGACAAACAATTAAGTGCACTAAATGACCCAAGTCGGATTAAATGTTTCAAGGTCAAAGTTACCCCTCGTTCATATTTTATAGTGACCTGAGTAACAATTTTAAGTCATTTTCGCTCTATGGCTAGCTAATTTCGTGTTAGTGAGAATTGTGAGACAAATGCACCGAATCACCTCAATTGACTGTAAAGAACGGGGTACCCATATAAAAGGCATTGGGCGGGGCCTATTCAGTATGGTGGAAATGGGGATAGGGCCAACAGCAGAGGCCCATGTAAGCTTCCAACTCAATATACATTGGCACTATTGTATGGATTTTCTAGAAAAATGAGATATAAGAAAATTTACCCAAACACTTTGTCTTGCAAATTTTGTAGCATTTCTTCACACACAGGGCTGGTTTTTTCATACTGAAGTTCCATCAATTTTGAAATGTTAACTGACAGACCATCAATCGCAGGGTGTAGAACCAATCCCAACCAATCCAGATAACGCCAGACCACATTTTTATGACCTGCAAGTGACCAGTGTTTGAGGGGGGAGGGGGTGACAGTTTTATTGAAATCAGTCATGTACTTCCATCCTGCCCTTCTTCTGCCATGCCTGCAGCAGAGGGGTCTGCTATAGATATATGAAGTGTGGTTTGCGGTTATGACCCAGGGAACATGAACTGGTTTTGGCTGCTGAATAGGGGAAGTCTGGATATACCATGTATACTGGGTGATTGTGATGTGTCTCCCTTATATTAGTCTTGTCTTGGGAAATGAAAACACTGTCATCAACATACGACAAACTCTCTGATAACGCGACAATCACAAAGGCCCAAACAAAAGGTATATGAGTTTTTGATTTGTGTATTGTTCCAACTTCCGAGTTTCCACTGTGCCCGACACACTGGATTGAGTGTCACCAAATGAAGCACAAAATGCATGTGTGTATGTTTGGGTGGTGTAGGTTTCCACTTTCCAATGGTTAGGACTAGGCGGGCCTGTACAGACCACTACCCAATGGGTTACTCTCTCCCCTCCACCTCCCGAAAACCTACATTTTTGGACCCCGGCCTTTAAATGCTACAAGGTCAAAGATATCACTTACATATTTCACTAGTGTCCACAAATTAATCTGCATTGCTCTACAGCCATTTTTGTCAAAGGAACCCCATATATATATGTGTGATAAGAACCCATGTTTTGCTCTAGTCCTTTTTGAGTTAGGCCATTTTGAGAAAAGTGCTTTATGGTCAGCCATTTCGAGTTACCAGCAATTTTGATACAAGTGCACTGAATGAACTTCAAATGACCTTGAGCACTATGAGGTCAAAGGTACACCGTATATGTCATACTAATATTCCCAAGTCCCAAACAGGATTCACTGTACGGCCAGACTCTTTCAAATTACAGGCCATTTTGAAACAGGAATACCAAATGACCCCCAAATGACCTTGAACTGTAAAAGGTCAAAAGTACCCCAAATATGTTCTACTAGTACCCCAGAGTCCCAGATTTCAATCAATTTTGCTCCCGGCCAGCCGTTTTCGAGGCCACTTTGAGGAAAGTGGACCGAATAACCCGAAATGACCTTGAACATTCAAAAGTCAATGGTACCCCCTGTAAGATCTGCTAGCACATACCTACAATGTATGAGAATGGACACATTTTGAACACTGACAGTAAGTAACCCATGTGTTTTTTATTTAAACACAAACTTTGCCAACTCTAAAATTACCAAATTTGTCTTTAAAATTGTGGATTTGCATGAAATATGGTATTTCCTTAAGCACGCTGCCAAAGGCCACACCAAATAAACACCAAAGTGCATGGATTTTGCAAATTCAACACAATGCACAGCGATATCTGTGATCAGCATAATAACTAAAATTCATTCAAATGACCGAAGTACCCCTCGAGATGCTCAAAAGCACCTCCAATCAATTATATGCCCAAGACCCCTACGATCTAGTATGAAACAAAAGGAAATTTTTTGACTTTGGTAATGCACCAGAATGACCCTGTTCCAAATGACCTTGGTGTAGTATCCTTTCTACATTGCATGCATAACTGAACCTACAGGTCCCTTGATCTGTTTGCTGCTTCATCAATAGTTTCTGATTTGCAGGCTTGTGTTCAAAATGTACCAGGTAGTGTACGGTATGACCCCAAAATGACCAGTGATGGATTTAAGGCCAAAAGGAGTAATGAAATGCATTTAACAGTTGCCAGGTATTAGCTGGATGCTACATAGTGCATAACAACAGTAGCTCTATTGTGCAAGCAGCTCTAAGAATCAGTCATTTTATGTATGCTAGGAAACCCATCGACATCCTAGTATTTATTTGGTGTGGCCCACATACAAACTAAGAAACATTTGTATAACAGAAGGCATACCTAGTTCATTAAGGAAGTTTATTAACAGCAGCCTGATCGTGTGCAATATATTACATGCTATACATATCAATGCATGGTTTCTATGAGTCACTCCTTGGTTTAGCTTGCTGGTTCATCTTCATACTGTATTGCAATCCCACGAGTCCCTTTACTGGCTTTCTTCACCTCGGTTTGACCCAGCTTAGGCTCCAAACCATGCCATGTTCTAGAAGACAGGAATTCTGAAAAAAAGTGGAACATGTACCAAACATTTAAATGAAACCGAAGCGAATTTCTGTTTCTGCTGGAGCAATGGGTTTCACTACTCCATTTCTAAATGTCACAATAAACATCCATCATACTACACAAGCCAGCACGTTTAGTTAAAACAGGTAGTATTGTGGAATATGTTTGACAATATCTCCTTAGAGATTTAATGAAAATTTCAAAGTATGGCACCTCACACGTGCCACATCACCGTACATTAAGTCCAACTTGGGCATTGTAGACATTCACTAAATGACCCTGAACTACCAAGAGTTCACAACTGTTACATCCAGATAGTTTGTTTCAAATAGGATGAAAAAAATCAAAATATTTACAAAGAGATGTTTGCTCAGCCACATCTGAGAAAAGGCTAAATGAAACACCAATGTTTAAGTTTGGATGAACAGTAGCTCTGTTATTACTCTAAAACACAAAACAAACCATAGACCACAAAAAAAAAAACATGAGAACTATCCCTTGCTTGCATATTACATCAGGAACATAGCATACCGGTACATCTACTTCAGTGTGTCAGGGTTGCCCATGTAAAAGTTTCATTGTATGGGTATATACATGTACCTGCAGCTGTGGAAACTGCCATATCATCCCTGTGAGCAAGTGCCATACTGCCAGAATCGCTGTCATGAGATACTTGCTCATGACCAAGTTTTCTCACTCGTCCAGTAATCAGAGACACATCTGTACGTTCTTCCTGGTTCTCAACACTGCTGATATCCTTGTAAGCACTTCCGCCTGGAAAACAGTTTTTAGCAGAAGTTGTTGATTTTGAAGGTGGTATTGCCACATATGTAGGTATAGGGAAGAAAAACAGAGCCATATAACTTGTACAGTGTATACGTATAACAAGAGTATTTTCCTTTCAATTTAATACAAATAATGCAAAACCAACAAGACAAATGTAATGGAAGTGAAATAGGGCGTAGTTTAAAACCTTAGTACTCTTAGTGGGAAAACGTTCTCAAGATACCCAAGGTGTTAAGGCCATGGTGTCTCCTGATTGGTCAAAGCTATATATGACAGAGTGAGATTGGCTAGAGGGTAGTCATATGACCAATAGTAGTTTGGCTTCCAAATGAATGACTAAGCATGTTGCAAATTTGTGGTGCCAAATATTCCCTATTATTAACATGATTAATATTTAGGGTAACAGGTTGATATATTTATACAGCTTAGTTAGACTTCAAACACATTAAAGATCTAGACATGGATAGGGTTCGCTGTCACTGGGTTTCAAGAATTCAACATTGCAACAGATGTCAATCATTGAAGAAAACAACTTCTTTTGAAAGTGAGCAATATTCTTACGTTACAATGCCTTCACTCAAAGAAATGTGGCATAATGTCTTCACTCAAAGAAATAATATTTTTATCTTTATTTCATGTTAACAAACAAATGCGCCATGCTAATTCATCCCTGTGGAAGGAAGAATATACTCTTTGGTGCCAACCTGGTAAGAGTTCCCTGTAGTCCAGAACATAGTCTTCTCCCCACCGCCGATCAGGGTTACACGCTAGCTCCATTTCATACGGTGTTACTACAGGTTTGTAGAATTCTGAGGAATCCAGAAGGCTGTTCTCAGGACAGGCCACCAACACAAAGATGTCCACTTCCATGAAATTGGCCAGTTTGGGTACATTGAGCTTGCCCACAGAGAAGACATAGCTTCGCTTCCCCGCAGCTTTCAACAGTGTTCGTAGCCTGGTCAACATGGCAAGATAATCCTGCACGCCCAGTGTTCCGACCAGAATGCCCACTATGGCAGCATCACGTGCCTTCTCTACCAAATAGTAACGTTTCATGAGCTTTTTGTTCACATTAACAGATTCTTTTCGGGCTGTTCTCCGTGAGGGACTGTAAGTGTAGAACTCGCACTGGCTGTAAGTCAACATAAGATTTGAGAGCAACATACTTTCTTCCCCGATGTACAGGAAGGCGTAGTCCTCTATTTTAGCGCCTACATCCAGATGAAATGCTCTGCCAAACTTGGTGATAGAAGAACAAGCAGGATGTAAGCAGTGTTTATGATCACTGTGTGATGCACCAGTGTCACTGTCAGTACCACCACCAATAGATGCATCGACTGCATCATGTTCCAAAGATTCATGGGAAGCTGAATTTGATGTTGATGGGCGGCTGGTGTCCGGCAGATTTAGAGTGGCAACAGATAAACGTGGGCAAACCTTAGCTATGGAACTAACTATCGACTCTGAAAAGTAATGTAAATAGATCACTGATGGTAAAAAATTATTACTGAATTAGTAATTTAGTATACATTCAATATATCAAACAAACAAACAGTGATCCCCGGCAATGAGAACCCAAACATGACACTGATCACAGAAGAAATTTTACCAGAAAACTACAGTAGAACAATTACCACAATAATAACCTTAAATCCGAGAACTAATGGGGAAGGACAACCATGATAAACAGTAAGCTATTCATAGTAAGGTACAGTGCTTCATATAACATTGTATAACAGAAAGTGACAACTGCAAGTCTATTCTGTAATCAGTATACATTATCGATAGTTTATGCTCAAAGATACAGCAAACGCTACACTGTGTTCTTTAGCATTAACGAAATTGTGACTTTGGTATGTTATGGGTCTGAATACACATACAAACAGACGACATGACCTACAGGACAAAAAGAACTGACAGCCAAGACTAGTTGCATAGCACATAATGTTAAATGTAACATATCATATGTTGTTTTCAAGCAGGTTGTCAAAGAGGGCATTACTTTTTCACAATTGTGCTTGAAAATAGTGCTCACTGCAATTTCCCATCTTCTTCTAGGATGGCAAACAATATGAAGGGAGTTATGGCAGAAATATTTGAAGCTTACCTTGTGCAAGTTCTACTGCGGTAATCAGTAGAAGCCTGCGGGTGTGATCTTCCAAGAGCTTCAGCATCTCTGCCACACAATGTCCAACATCTATAGGCTGTTGTCCAAATACATGAAGAACTGGCAGCCTGCGAGTAGGGCTCAGGCACGCTCGACCAAAATGTATAATAGCATCTGCCTTGTAGTGCTCTGCAGCAACTTCATCCACACAACAGCTGCATGCCCAGATTGAAAAAAAGAAGATTGCATAGTTTTGAAATATTCATCAAAATTATGAGAATACAATCCAGAACTACTGACACCTATTATCAATCATTTATCTCTGAAGTAAAAAAATGTCATATTAAATATTATTAAAGAATGTAATTGGCCACATTATGCTACACTGTTTTAACAAATTTTGCTCACATAACATTACCGGTACTGTGTATGAAAATGCACATCTCACTGTTGTCTTTAACAACTGATCAATGTAGAAAGTAGATGAATGTTACGGCCAACACCTTGGGTCCAAATAAAGCCACCCATCAACTATAGTCTTCTGCAAGACAAAGTGCAAGTACATGTGTGTACATGCATAAATGTTGTTTTTGGTCTCAGTCCTGTTAAATAACATGATGAAATGTTACCATACCTAAGACTGGATATTCTAGCTCGTCCTGAGCTTTTGGCCATCACTGGGCTTCATCAGCGTCACCACCCCAAAAGCTCAGGAAGAGCTACAACATCCAGTCTCAGCTATGGTAAAATTTCATGTTAAAGTGCAAGTAGTCTTCTGTCCTCTGCAAAAAAAAAATTGTGTTTTTCATACCTTCCATAAGAAGTGTCAGCCAAAACTATAATTTCCGCATTGGTTGATGACTGCAGCTCTAGCGTTATCCTTGGTGAGATGCGTAGGTACTCGTCTGGAAACTGTAAAGCCACCTGAAAGAGCATAAGTCGCAACTTTACTCTTCCAGGACTAGGACAAGGGTTTGCTTAAAGTTTCATATCTGTAGAATTATTTTTTTTAATATGTGACATGAGCATGTTGTACCACACTAGTATTTTACAAGTACAATGTTCTATGCATACTTGACATGTGCGCAGACTGATTCAATTTAAGTTGGCAGTGAACTGTCTGTATTACATATACAAGACCGAAACCCAAGACTGGTCAAGTTCTCCTGCTCTTTTCAAATACTCTCAAGGACTCTTTTATGTACCAGAACCACAGACCATTCTATTCATGTCCTTGCTGCGACCTCGCATTTATATTATAGCAACCAGATGACCGCGCTTCAACTGTATTGAGACATACCGTAAGATACCGACATGTGCATAGAGCAGTACTATTACATTGCATGGTGTATAATAGTGCACCATCTCTAGGCCTTATTATGTTAGCAGAAACTGTATCTCTTAGTAACAGGAGTAAACGAAGGTGAAACCTTTTTGAAAGTATGGTCTGTGATCCATTCCTGGCATCGCTGCACTTCAAAACGAATCTTCCAAGATTTATCATCAGCATCTGGTTGCAACAGTGCTTCTGAAACGTTAACATCCTGCTGAATGATGGCTTCTCCTGTGTTGCTGAATGCCACTGACATGTCTAGCCTGTAAGAGAATAACAAAACCAGCTATAAGTTTCAAGTATGTAACTAGGCCAGTTGGTCCGTGTGATTATATATCCCCTGATCACCATCAAACGCTCTGCCCCAAAACCCAACCTCCTGGATAAGAATGGGAGATGCTTAAGGGAGAGGATAGTGGTATGGTAGGAATGGGGCAGGAGATGGGTATGGTGCATGGGAAAGGAGAAGAATAATATAAAGCAATAATTTATGTCATTAAAGCTATGTGAACTGTAGCATGTTGATTATTCAGAGGTCATCATGTTTGGAGTATATTCTTCATAATAAAGGGCTAGACCCAATTCTAAAAGCATCAGGCTCCATAGCTTTTGCTCATTGGAGGCCTGTCTGGTGTGTTATCCTATTAATATGTCAAGGTGAAAATAAACTTTCTATCCAATTCTACAACATAAGAATATGACCCAAAAATCTCTGTGGCAAGAAGGCCCCAGATTGATATTTCTGTCTTAATTTATGCGCTAATTAGCAAATTAATTATGCAAAGGTTACTTCTTGTAGTCCCATGATTACCAACATGACCAATGCTCTCACAAAGTACTGCTGAAAACCACTATAAGCTATATATAAGTAGCGTTTGACATTTTTGTAAGCCGCATAGTCAAAGTACTATCAATTTTTTAATATTTTACAGGTAGCCAAACAAGCCCCATGATTACCTTACTTATCATGAAGATGTAGATACATATGAAGTTTGAATGAAACCCGATCAAAAATCTTGGAGTAGCGGCATTTTGAATATTATTTGAAACCCTATACTCCCATCATGTTAACAAAAAAGACTTTAAAAAAATTTTGTGAACATTAAAAAACAATGGCTTGGAGAGATGGTGGATAGGTACTCATTAGGTAGCTTCCCATAAAATTTGGCCTTAATCAGTGTTTAATGCATGCAGCAGTTTCTGAGACCTAAGTTAAAAGACATGCTCACACCATGACAGTAGCTCTGCTGGACATCTTGCTGCTCAGCCAGTGTGGCACTGAGGCTAAGGTGAGCTCTGCACTTACATCTGTACGCTAAAGCTAATAGGGAGTGCATTTCATATGTTGGGAACAGATGGAGAAAAGGCATGTTTTCCAGAGGTTGTTATTCGACTGTATAGGACATCAAGGATGGAGGATTAGATGGACCTAAAACTCCTCTAGGTGTGTATTGTGTACATTAATTAATAATTTATTGCTTATGAGTCATATTCACTGGTATTTGTCAATATGGTCAAAATGAGAGGATATTGTTTTGAAAGTGTGAAGGCGGGTCAGGTGGATCTACTTGTATTTCTTTGAAACAACCTTCTCCCAAGTTGAAAATGATTGATCTTCAGAGTTGCAGCGGGATGTTGAGACAGACCACAAAATGTAATTCTCTGAGCGCTGATCAAGTTTACATGGCTTCACAGTCACTTTTACTGTGGAGTGATGGTTTACCGTATATTGGGGTGCCATTGGTTGTAAACAGGTAAAGCTTCGTCCAAGGCTGTCAGTGTCACATACTTTGCCTAAAATGAACTGAATCATCAGAACAGTAGTGGAAAAAGTATGGGCAATTAGGCAGATCATCCTCGTACGACATGTGGGAATTAGACAAGAAATGAGCACCAAGGGGGTGGGGAATTCGACATATGTGGTACTACATGTGTGATGTTAGACAGGCAATGGGTGCCTGGGGGAGGGGAATTACATAAACCTAGGTGACCCCGGGGTGGGCATTTAGATACTGGAAAATTAGGTTTGTCTAATTTCCCCTCCCTTGGCCGCCACCACCCCCACCCCTGGGGTCTAACACTGACTGCAGCTGCAAAAGTCGTAGCGTTAGTGTTGGGGTCCAAGTACCCCCCTCCAAGTTTTTTTTTAACGCTGACTGATGCATTAGTACTGGAATGCTCTCACCAAAAAAAAAAAAAAAAAAAAAAAAAAATCCGAAAAAAATTTTTCTACACTGAACGAGTGTTGCATTTGCCATGCAACTGAAACGATATTTGAAAATTGTCAAATAACTGTACTGCATTTATGGTTCATATAGGTCATAACAACTTGTGAGTTTTCTTGTTTTCGATCACATTTGTAAGTGCAAGACACATCACAAATATTTTCATCTGTTGATATCGTCAATCTCGTTTTCGTCTTGCACTTACAAATGTGATCGTGTTTGGATAGGATATGACTCGGCTATCCAAACACGTAGCCGGAAAACCTGGCTCCTCAAGCTGTTTTACTAGGTTTTTTACATCTTTTGACTTGAGCTGATATGATTGCACGGCTTTCCGAAAGCCGTGTCATCATGTCGGGTCAAGTCACAAGTTTTAAAAATAGTATTATAACGGCTTAGTTTAGGGGCCAGGTCTTCCGGCTATCCAAACACGCTGCGCAACGTATGCAAACAATCCGCTACTGAACTCCTGAACACAGCCAGGAAGGGGAGCCAGGAACTCGGGGCTACATATATAATACACATGTATATAACTAGTTTGGGGTTGCCGGTCATTTCGTCACACGGTCGTTTTGTCACAACCTACGGTCGTTTCGTCACAGTCAATTCGTCACACCCGAGTTATCTAATCAAAGGCGTTTTGGGTGTCCAGCACTTTATTATTACCATGATTACACCATGGACCAATCATCAAAGCAATTGCAGAGATTGCTTGCA
>JAAUYG010096635.1_pt1 | contig 10166 bp, 12 predicted proteins | sample 7278091 | NCBI WGS metagenome assembly JAAUYG01 (sample SAMN14350201, study PRJNA611818) | marine sediment metagenome | isolation source: surface marine sediment (0.6m) | place: French Polynesia: Moorea | collected 2018-08
CCTTGGGTCACAGGGAAGGCTCCTCCCAAAAAGGAAGTTGATTGGTTGAATACTTTTTGAGATATCTTGTCCACAGACACACACACGGACAGAAATATGCAAAGTAATTAACCCCGCCATGCGAAGCTTGGGCGGGGTTTAAAAAATATCAACTATTCATTTAGGAAGTTGAAAGTCATGTTCTCGCAACTGATCCAATCCTATGACAGGTCATTATTATCAATAACATCTAACGAAAGTTTGCAACATCTGAATCACTGGCACCTCAGTTCTTAAAATCTTTTTTTTCTGTCTTTTGGTGCTGCAATCAAAGATTTCGTTATCCTCTACTGAGCTATTATTAATCTGACATAACTACAGTAGTCCCTCTCTTAATGGCCACGCTCAACAGAGGCCACCCTCTCTAAAGTGGCCACAAATTTTTAGCACTGCTTCTATAAATGCATTTACTTTCCCCTCACACCAAAGCCCACCTCTCTAATGTGGCCATAACTTTTTGCCAAATTGGGTGGCCTTATTACAGGGGGACTACTGTATAGATTTCTATCTGGTTTGCATAATGACATGCATGATAACCGTAGTTGCTTTAATACCTTCTGGGCATATTTATCTATGGGTGTGACAGGCCAGGCCCGTGGTATGTGGATAGGGTTGTCATCGGCCACTTCCAGCACCCCCCAGATATCCTGGACCAGGGCTTGAATAAAACCTAACAAAAGAAATAGCCTAAAATTAGCCAGTGGTGCACCATGTACACATCACATACCCATGACTTGTCAGTGTTGTGATATATAAGAAAAGCTATTACTGTTTTGCCCAGAGTTATTACGGCATGTCAGAAGATACTGAGAAGTTTAATTACATGTAGACATGGTAGAGTTCTGCAATTCTGTTTGCCAACAAATTTTACAAGCTGATTCCTCAGGCACCAAGCACATTGCATTGTGTTACGTGCATTGTAAATCACAAAATTGGAAATGTGGAAAGTCAAGACTTTGGGACATTTGTCTCATTTCTTTGAAGTCCAGAAATGGGCCTAAGAGGGCTAATCACTTCGGCAACAATCTCACTTTCCTGCGTTCAACAATTTTTGAGCTTACCACTTTCACCAAGACTGAGCCTGCTTTCTCACAAATCTTTGAGCTACGGGAATGAATTGTTCCCAAGGCATTTACTGACCTATTTTCTCAAGAGTTAAGAATGTTTCAATAAACAAGGAATCTGCAGGACAGTTTAACTGCAAGTTATATTCTAGATTGAAAGACAAACAAACAAACAAATAAAAAAATGTTTTGTGATACTATCAGGATACTTTACCTGTCTGTTGTAGTGCTGCCATACCAGGTGCTGAACACGCCACCTCGGATAGCATGTAACCATAGCCAAACTTCTCATGTTTGCTCACCTACAACAAAGCAACATACACATGGCAGTTTACTTACTATAGGTCAAAGTGACTTTCCAAAGTATAAAGTAGCCCCTGGTCTGAAAGATCGCCCCTTTGGCCATAAAAATGTGGTCTCAAAAGACAGGCAACCTTCCCTGACAAGTTCAACTCTCAGTGAAATGTATGAATTTCTGCTAAGAACAAGTGGTCTTTCAAGACAGGTGGTCTCTCATGACAATGGTATCTCAAGATAGATTTCACTGTACATGCATTTATAAACCACAGATTATTATAAACAGCTTTGGGACAGATTGAGTACAGCTTTCATATCACCAGAGAAATAATGCCACATGAGATATAAGACCACTCATTACCTACTAGTTAACCAAAAGTTACCCCTCAAGTACTACTAAGACCACCAGCAAATTTAAGACCACTTTAGTATCTACCACAGGTGACCATAGTCCCACCTGCATGTATTTCTCTGGAGAAGAAAAATATAAAGAAAAATCTCCACACAAAAACAAAAGTTGTGCAGGTCCCTGGCGCTTACCTGAAGCTTCCTAGCATATCGTGAGTACAGGTAGTTTATGCAGTCATTCAGCGCTCCAGTCTGCTGCAGCAACAAGAGGCCCTTTGGGGTGGACACAAAGCTCAGCAGGCTGTCTCTCAATATATCTTCCCATATTAAGCTGAAACAAAGGAGATGAATTGCACCAGTGTAAGATTAAATTTCAAATTTTAAGACACCACAAAGACATAACATGTACATGTAGTGTCCCCCTCTAATAAGGACACCCAGGATGTAGAAGGGCAGTGGTCCCCCTCTAATAAGGACACCCCTTCTGCCAAACAATTCTGTGGCTAATGTCCTTGTTAGAGACGTGTCCTTTGGTGAGAGGGAGGATTAAAGGCATTCACAATACTTGATGCCAAATAATTCTGTCCTTATTAGAGAGGTGTCCTTTGGCGAGAGTGTCCTTTAAGAGAGGGAGCACTGTATATCCTATTGACTGTGGTAACGTTTTCAGTTTCATATGTATTTGAGCCATCATGAAAGGATTTTGCCCCAGAAAAGCATTATTGATCCATACAGTGGAGCCTCTCTTAAAAGAATGCTCCACTGGGCATGACAATGTGGTCTCTAAAGACAGGTGGTCTTTGGTAGCACATTCAATTACATTGAACATAGGACCTTCTGCTGGGAATATGTGCTCCTTCAAGACATGTGGTCTGTCATGGCAGTGGTCTCTCAAGACATGTAACACTGTACTTACATGTGTGGCCTTCCATCTGAAGGTGTCGGAGTTGAGGCTCTATCTGCTTCTTGACATGCCTGAAATAATAAAAGGCATATAGCCAACTTTTAACTATTTTCCCATTTTTAAGATGCCCAAAATAATAGCACCAACTTTAAATTAAGGATTAGTCATTGTGCCATCTGTTATTTTTTTTAGGCTGGTATTAAAAGATTCAGGCCATGTTTTATTTTTAAAAACCCAAATAAACGATTTATTTTTGTAAACAACCACGCAGGTGCCCATTAACCCATTAAAGGTAGCCTTGTATTGAGTGTCACTCCAAGATTTAAATCAGCATTTACTTAGCAAGAGATGTAACATATGGGGCAATGTGGGACTTATTTTACATTGAGGGTATAAAAAAAAACTAGGAATAACTATTTTAGCAAAATTTATGTTAAAGGGACAGCTTTATTGCCAGATTTGTGGAAATTATTGGGAATGCTCAGCAAATGGAACAGCAGTATGTGTTGTCTGACAATGACTGCGCAGTCGATCAAAATCTGTGCATATTTTGTTGGCTTTTAATTTTGCGCAGAGGAAAGAATTTTGGTCAGTGCACAGTCTGGCATGTTATAATTCAAGACTAGGACTACCCCAGAATTAAGACCACCTTGGCTTTGACCATGTGTGATCTAAATGTAGAGGTTCCACTGTACACGGTCCCCACTCACCACCTTCCACGCGCTGGCTATGGTACCGTGGAGCTGATAGTCGGCCAGGACCAGTATCCCCTCCCCTGTGGTGTAAAGCTGCCGACAGAGAAACACCAGTTTGCCAAGGATGGGCTGGGAGGGGGGCGGACCCACGGACGGGTTCAGCTTCCCAGTGAGGGCCTTCTTGGTGAACTTGGCGAGCGTGTGTGCAGGTGAAGACCTGGAATATACCAACAGAAAGTTTACACCTGTCTTAAGACCACCTCAGAACTAAGACCAGATACTGGATGACCAAATATTACACATTAGTCCTATACAGTGGTCCCTCTCTTAAAGGACACTCTCTATAGGACACCCCTCTAGGACACACCACTAGTACTCTCTCTAATGTGGCTACAATTTTTGTTGCTGCTAATAGGAATGCATTTATTTATCCCTCTTGCCAAAGGCCACTTCTCCAATATGGCCACAATTCTTGGCAAATAGGGTGGCTTTATTAGAGGGGGACTACTGTAATTAATTGTGGCATAACTAAGGAAAAACAGATACAGATAAATACATAAGCATTATACACACATTATTATATTTACATCTAACCATTAAATCTATAGAAGGCAAAATTAAGATCACAGAACTGAAATTCACAAACAAGTTTTTACTAACAGGTTTTTGGAGAGTGCGTCATTCCCTTCGCCATAGAGCAGCTGTTTCCGTCCGCAGCTGCTGGATGCCAGCTGCGACAGAACCTCCGTCACGTAAAACAAACTGGTGTCAGAAGTGGAGACCTTGCCTGAAACCTGCACGAACATGGAGGTTCAGTACTATGATAAAACCTGTCTTGAGAGACCATTGCCATGATGTCTTGATGCTAGTTGTGAAATAGCACAGGACATAGCAGTTATAACTTGCATTTAGTATTCAAATAATATACAGTGAAACCTGCTCCAAAGACCACCTCTATACAGAGGCCCCCTACTTAAGAAGACCACATTCAAGAGGTCCCCAGTGAATACTTTGCATGTTACTGAACCTGCATATAAAGGCCACCTGTGTATAAGGACCACATTTTCGTGGTCCCTAGGGTGGGCTTTATATACAAGTTTTACTGTGTGTTCAAATCACGCAAATTAGGCAGTACAGTCACTAATGTATATAAAATACAGAATCATGGTCTCTGGCATGTGATAGCAAGTGTTCATTCTACATACGGACAAGATTATTAACAGGTCATAATTCAGATTCTTATTCGAAAGCCCCCAGAGAGGAACAGTTCTAAGTTCTTTTAGCACTGTTTAGGAAGCCATTCCACACCTTGGGAAAGACCCCCTGTCCAGCCATAAAAATATGGTCTTAAATTGAAGGTGGTCTTAAAATGGAAGGATATTAAAATTGAAAATATAAGAAGGGTTTTACTGATGGTCGGTCATAAAATGTATATCATGTATATGGAGGGATCTTAAATCTCAGGGACCACAGTAGCACACACTTGTTTTCAAACATTCCTGCACTTTCAGAATTTTTGAATTTGTCATTGGAAAACCCTTCCATAGAAAGGTCAAATTTTTAAATGCTGAGATGACAATAAACAATACAAGTAATTTTACACAATGTAAGGATCTGGTTGATTTCCAAAATACAGTAGAACCTCACACAGTGGTCCCTCTCTTAGTTGCCACTCTCAACAGAGGCCACTCTCTCTAATGTGGCCACAATTTTTTTTGCAGTTAGTACGAATGCATTTTACTTCTCCCTCTCACCAAAGGCCACCTCTCTAATGTGGCCACAATTTCATGGCAAAAGAGAGTCCTTATTAGAGGGCAACTACTGTACTTAGGGTCACCCATGGTTAATGCTAAAGTGGTCTTACTTCTGATGTGGTCCTACATGTAATTCGGAAACAATAAAGCATTGCTGTGTAACTATTGGTCTTCCAATATGTAATCTTAATTCTGAGTTGGCCTTACTTCATATGTGGTCTTAATCTTAAGGTTGGTTCCACTGTACTGCTCTGCGTACTCGACATTATGAGCAATAACTGATAATACTAACCGTGTTGCTATCCAGCCAGGTGGCTATGGGCTGTAGCAATGCTTCAGTGACTTTGTTCTTACAGAGGCACTCCTGGCAGACCTGCTCCGAGCTGCAGAGTTTCCATAGCAACTCCGTTACCAGGCAATGCGGTTCAAAATCTGAGGATACCAAAAACGCCAATTGATAAAGATGACTACAAATCTCTGTTAGATTGACCACAGTGAAATTAAACAAGACATTTCACACAGCAGAAAAATAATTTACCAACGTTGCCATGAGTGCAATATGTCAACAATTTTCTGAGGGATACAGTGGTGCTTGCATTTTAAGACCACCCGTTCAGCCAGAAGAATATCATCTTATATTGAAGGTGTTCTTAAAGTGGAGGGATATTTTTTATATTGAAAATATAATGGTTGTGTTGCTGGATGGCTAGTCTTAAAATGGAGGGAGTTGTCAAATGGAGGGGTCTTAAATCGCAGGGACCACTTTATTACCACATTAAAAGGTGGGTGAGTGGGAACACCATTTCTATTCAATTTTGTGGGGGTTTGAAGCAATTTAAAATGCAATATTTTTGGGCATTGTCAGGGGAAGAATTGACATTTAATTAAACAGCTATCCATTGATTTGAAAAATGTACTAATGCGGACTACATGTGTATAATTAAAATTTCCTAATTGCCTCTAATCAAAGATTCCAAACAAAGAAAACAAATCGATCCAAGCTTTATTATTTACCTGCGGTGATCCGGGTTTGATGATGTCCAGAGTTAGTTTCCGGTTCAGTGATCAGCTGAATCAGGATCACCAACAGACGGGTAACCGACACTGGGTCTGACAGAAAAACAAAAAGAAACAACTTAGGTATATAGGAAGTATTATACAGTCAACACTTCGTCTAGAAACCAGTGTTTTGTACCACAAATTCACAACTGTAGATTTCATTTGGAAGCTAAAATACCATTGGTCGTATGCATTTTCCCGCTAAGGCTTTTAAAATTCTCCTTATTAAGACCACTTATCACTCGATCAAATATGGTAAACCAGAGCTATTTGATTTCATAATTAAGATTTGAGATGAATGTATATACGTGAATGAATTATGAATGTATATTTAATTGGATCTAACAACAGAGTATTAAACATTAACATCAGTCAATCAGTAAAATAAGATTACAAGGATTCACAGTCAGATCCAGGATACCTCTGTGCGTCAAAGCTTTGCTGTAGCTAGAAAAAAATTCTAACCAGTGGAGACCTTTATTACCGATTTATGATCTGTATCTTATGCCTTTCAAATAAATGTAGCATGAAAGCTCAATGAAAATTTATTTGGCCTATACAGGAGACACTTCTAACCTTCCTCTTCTTTTACTTTCACCGGGAAGAACTCTCGACCGTGCCGATAACAGAGTAACTGGCTGAGCAGACTGAGTGAGTGGACAAAGCAGATGTAGTCTAATTCCGGACCACTGTAATGACATCGTATATCTCCTGGAAAAGAAACGCTAAATATGTATACAGAAAAAACCTGCTCGAAGACCACCTGTAAATAAAGACTATCTCCTGGTAAAGAAAATCTTGAGTAAACCCCCATCAGTGTATTTGCCATATTGGAGAACCTGTAAATTAAGACTGCCTGTGTATAAGCCTAGGTTTTGTTGGTCCTTGGTATGGTCTTTATATTGAAGTTTCATTGTACAATCAATCATACACATTCTTCTAAAATGATGTAACTACCATTTTGGCCACTACCACTACTACCACAATTAGTACTACTACTACTACTACTACTACTACTACTACTACTACTACTACTACTATTACTACTACTACTACTATACTACTATTACTACTACTACTACCACTACTACTACTACTAGTAGTAGTACTACTCATCATCATCATCATCATCATCATCATCATCATCATCTTAAGCTTCCTCATGCCATGGCTCGCCAGCTGCATTTGTCCTGCATTAGTGATCTCAGCTCCACTATGGCATGGTGGATTCAAGTCCGGTGTTCCTCCTGAGCATATCGACATACTGGTATGTCTCTGGCTCCCCCTGTTGGGCTTTCCTTGAGTTGGCTCCCACAACACCAGGTCATTCATCTCAAGATCACTGTGTCTGACACCATGACCTGCTAATCTGAATCTTCTTTCCCAGATTTTATGTCATTCTCGGTAGGTAATTGCCACACAGGACCTCGTTCCTGACTTTCTCTCTCCATGATATGTTTATTGCCATTCTTAGCATACGGACTACTACAGCTACAACTATTACTACATATACTACTTGTACTACTACTACTACTACTACTACTACTACTACTACTACTACTACTACTACTACTACTACTACTATTTATTTCAGATACCAGGTGAGGTGGCAGACTGGGACGAAGCTGCTCGATCATCTGCAGACTGTTTCCTAGCAACCACATACTCCACGCAGGTTCGAACAGCACCATCAACCTGATTAATATTCACAAAAATATAATGGCATTAAAATAGACCCAGTAAGATCATAATGTAATCAAATGCTGACAATGCTAGTTTTAGACTTGTCTCATAAATATGTGACAAAATGCTTATATTGATTGATAATTTTGTGTTTCTTCACAACTTTCCACTAACTTAGAGTGTCATATCTTAACAGTATCATGGAAAACATACCTGACAGATTTATAATTGCCATTAAAGGAATAAATTTTCTTTTTGAGTAGTAATATAGTATAATTTTTGTAACCCCTGCTTATCTCTTCTTCTGATTTTGTTATTTTTCACTAATTTTCTCCTTTTTATCTTTCATTTTTTCTTTCTTTTGCATCCATATTTTGTTTTCTTTTTGTCAATGTCATCATTCATTACTTACCACTGAGCGATATCTGCCTAACGTTTTCAGGAGCGGTGCTCTACTGTAGTGACCGTGCTGCAACAACAGTGAAAGTAAAAAGACAAACAAATTACAACGGTTCCAGATGACAATATGCAATGTGCCAAAAAGACAGTAAGATTGCCCAGTAACCAATTGAGAAATGTATATTTAATGTTCAACTCCAGCATATTCCATTTAATAAAATTTATTAAAAAAAAAAAAAAAAGAGGTCCATGGACCTTGGTGCTCTGATTGAAAACTACAGTTGGTATGACAAATGGCAATTTTCTGCATCCTTGTATCAAAAACTCCCTGCTGCAGGTTAAACAATTCAAATTTTGGGCTAACTGTGACACAGAACCTCACTATGTTTCTATCAATTTTAGACAGTTTTCAACACCCTGCACTTGGTCTCAAACCATTATGACTTAACCCAAACCTTGCACTATGACCCAAGGCCATTATGATTCAACCCAAACCTTGCATTCTGTTGGAAACCGTTATGATCTGACACAAAACGTTATGATCAAACCCGAAACCCTGCACTTGGTCTCAAACCATTATGATTCAACCCAAACCTTGCATTCTGTTTTAAATCATTATGAGACCCAGAGTGCACGTTATGATCCAACCCCAAACCCTGCACTTGGTCTCAAACCATTATGATTTAACCCAAACCTGGCACTATGACCCAAGCCATTATGATTGAACCCAATCCTTGCATTCTTGGAAGCAGTTATGATCCAATCCAGACCTTGCACTCTGGGCCAAAATGTTATGATTCAACCCAAACCCTTCCCTTATCTCACACGATTATGATTCGACCCAAACCATAAATTATGATTACATAATTTCTTCATGCATATAAGAAACTGTACTCTGTGACTAACAGACCATCCATTTGGTGAACCAATTGGCCTTGGGATCGGTCAGAGCCAAAAGATGCATGGGCGTTATATAGCCTGCTGATTCTACGGAGACATTGTGGTTGATAGCCAGCAGTGCCAAGGTGGAGTCGATGACTTCCTCCACAAATCTAGGGAAAAAAAACAAGATCACATGCATAACTACTTCTACAAGTAGAAATAAATAGATAACAGCAAATGAACAAAACTCAGGTTACAAAACAGAAATAAATTAATACATATAACAATACATACACCTCATACTACCAGACAATTACTGAACAGGAATCCTTCTTTGACTCGAAGCCTGACAAGCGATATTACTATTGTACCGGTAGACACTTAATCTCCAAGTGAAGAAAGGATGTTGAGTTTAATACTAACCATGCTAATTACCATAATGACATGGATAAGGATCAATGATATATCCCTCTGATACAGCATGTTTTTTTGTCTTCCTATACAGTGAAACCTGTCTTGAGAGACCACTGCCATGACAGGAAAACCTTCTCAAAAGGACACATATTCTAGGCAGTGTAATTCAGTGCATTTCAGTATAATTGAACCTGTCACCAAAGACCATCTATGTTAAGAGACCACATTTTTACAGGGTGGTCTTTCAAGACAGGCTCTACTGTACTACAATAGAACCTGTGTTTAAAGACCATTGATAAAAATATGATCTGTAAAAAAAGAAGGCCACAGGTAATAGGCTAAGCTATAGTCACTGTGAAACATGGTTCTTTATGCAACACCATACACAAGGATTACATGAAACTGTCAAAAGAGGTATCTCTCACCACATGCTTTACTGCGTCTAAAACTAGACAGTCGGTTGCTGTGCAACATGAGGGGGGCATCCCGGTTGGCAATAAGATACTACATTCTTATCAGAACCTTTGAATTGATCCTTCAAGGTCAGCCAAGGTCAAATGTAATGGTGCAGCTGTAATTAATCCAATATGGCACCTACTCAAACAACTCATTAAAACGTTACCTCAGC
>JAAUYG010291587.1_pt1 | contig 10166 bp, 7 predicted proteins | sample 7278091 | NCBI WGS metagenome assembly JAAUYG01 (sample SAMN14350201, study PRJNA611818) | marine sediment metagenome | isolation source: surface marine sediment (0.6m) | place: French Polynesia: Moorea | collected 2018-08
AGTATTAGTCCTTATCTTTTTTTTTTTTTTTTTTTTTTTTATCACCATTTTTTTGTTCCGACCCCCCCCCCCCCCCCCCCCGTTTTGTGGCGGTATGATACTTCCGGTTGTTCAACCTCGCTTTAAACGGCGCATGCCCACTGTGAGATGGGTCAGACACGTAGACGAACTAGGATCTTGGATAGTAGTCAATAATAGGTTTTGCAAAGTTATGTTGCCTATTTTCGAAAATGACTCAGTGTATGTATTTTTTCTGCCCTTTCCGAGAGAACTGACGTCACTGAAGAAGCATCATGGGTAACTGAAAGTAACGACTATTTCTATATCTACAGTTCTCATCCTGAGACGTCTGTAGCACACTGGACATTTCTCGCTAAAACAATACAATGTCCAGCGTGGATCGTTTTGTAATTAGTCAAAGCAAAATTCAGTTGACAATCAACGATGGGCACTTTGCTTTGCTACCGGCGAGTCATGTTCAGATTTATCAAACGTTCACGCCAGCTGAAGGCAAAGGCTAAATTGTTAAGTAACCACATACATTGCTAATATCGTTTCTGCGGCGTCTATTATCCCTTTGTTACTGTTACTTCTCTGCCATAACACGTAACACTGGCGTCGATTCCTTCGAGTAATGGAACTGTCCCTTTGTCATTCCAAACAACCTTTATTTGTGTAATTGTAAGTATAAAATCCTTATACTCGGAGTGATGTTCAAATATTTCCCGCATTCTTCGCTGTACGGTGTATTACTCTTTCAGCCGACTGTCTCCGATGTTTCGATGCTCCTCCAATGCTTTCTTTGCCAATCATATTGCTCAATTACAGTGACGTAGAAGTCGACACTTAGACTGACGTGTTTTCGAGACCTCCACCACGCAGATTGCTGATAGCGCGAAGAGACAATAACCGAAACAAAGCAAAACGGAATCCTTTTCCAGACATGGATGTAATAAAAAGGGGCCAATGTGTCCTTTGCAGGATACTGTGCTGTCATTGTCACTGTTACAGGGCTACGACCTGTCTGTAACGGGCCCCACAGCAGTGGTAATACCGTAGCTTCCAGCCCGGTAATCTGTCTTTGCTGTGTGCGAGGTATTAGGACGGTTGGGAGAGGAGGGGGTTAGAGCAGCTGTATGGAATGGCCCAGGGCTGCAGATTACCTATCAAGCCAAGTGATGAAACAGGTTGGCCTCCTTCTCCAGCATAGCGACACTTCTCAAGCCCACTGGAGGAATCTGTGGACACAGTACTTAGTACTGCTAGACTTGGGGCACTGTTTCTCGAAACTATAAACGCTTAGACACTTAGGTTTAGCAGATACCGGTGCCGCCCTTGCTTACGATCAAGTGGTTAAACCCTGAATTTGTCCCTTTTAGTTCAGAAAGCACCAATGCAGAACTCCTACTGGCAGGTTACCTTAAGCTATTCTCACTCGGGATTAACACTTGATTTTGGACTTTCACGGTTTTTCCCTGGATATAAAGAATCGTCTGGAAATGCCCTATGACTCTGTGACATTCAAAGAGTACTAGAATGCCACTGTTCTGGTTGGCGGAGTTGAACGCGAAACATAGTATGCAAGCGAGCGGGAGGGCGAGCGAGCAGGTAAGCAAGCAGGATTTCATTTAACGTGGGATATAGCGTAAAATAAACACTAGACAACACGCTATTCTCTGACACGAAAGGATGGAGATGATATATAGTACAAATAAGCATGTAAATTTATCAATAATGGTGGATATATCAGGAAATGCCCCAAAACATGACAGAGGGCTACGGACACAAATATTACAGTATGAGCAAGAAGCATTCTTTGTACCGCATATCATAATTACCAGCACCCTTGTCACCCTCATCATCCCATAGTGTGTCACCTTGATACCTGACACTATTATTTCGGTACTTTGAATTATACGTCCGCTGCGTTAATATTAAGCCTTCTGCGGCTACTTCCGCTACTTATCACAAACAAATCAATCAGATGAACAGGACTGGACTTGAGCAGTAGTTCTTTATGGCTTCAATAGTCATACACATGACGAAATGCGACAAGACTGCGTCTGGCTCATTTCGGTCCTTTTCATCTTTTTTATTCTTGCCTATACAAAAAAAGCCACAAAAGCTGGCAGTTTTCAAATTTTGATTAAAATAGCTGTTTAAACAACACGCACTGTGATAAAACATTTAAATGTTTAGACAATCGTGCTGATACTACAGTTTCCTCCCGTCGTTTAGACACAAGTCGTCAGTATTGACGCTAATACTGATCATCATCTTTAGTTCGTACTCGGGGTACATTTTAACACAAATTACACGTATACAAGGGAGAAGTACAATAGGCTACCCCAGCCCAACTACAATACCGTCCAAGGTGTACCTAGTTTCATGGTGGACAAGGCGTGAGTATGAAATCATGAAACTTCCTTTTTCTGATAAGGCTTCACACTGTGGCAGAGAGAGAGGGAGAGAGAGGGAGAGAGAGAGAGACCTTGCTTCAGTACCAGCAAAAAGTCCACTGATTTAACTACAAAGCTGGTGTATGAGGATGAAAACCACATCCTACAGTGATTTTCCTTTAAAATATACTGCTCAAAACATTTAAGGGATCAAAAGTTAGCATAGCGTAGCACAGACATGTAAGGGAGCAAAGTTCCAAACGTTTAAGGAGCAAAGTTAGCGTAGTTTAGTGTCAAATCAGTGGCCATACCAGCTACTGATTTGACAATAAAGAGTGCTATAGTGTTTGAACGTGTTTGAAAGGGTAAAGGTCATAATCGCAATCACTGTGATACAGTTGTGTTTTGGGGTAATTCCCCTCTGGGTGATGTACAAAATAAAAGTTTTGCTAATTTTTTTCTGCCACAACTATATTATCAAAAAATAATGATTCAACTAAACAGCACTACAATCTGGAAGAATTTTCCCAATATATTTTCCAATATATGGCTTTGAAAATCTGATCCCTTAAATCTTTTGAGTAGTGTAAATAGCTCATAAATCAGCCAATGGCAGGAAATAAGAGCAGATGTTCAGTTGGAAAGTTAAAAGGTAGAAGATTTAAGAGCATTCTGGTAGCCGAATCATGGATGGCCAAAGCCTTTACATCGCGATGTATCTGTACCCGGGCCAGCGGGTTAACCAGGATGTCTGGGATGGTCCGCGAAGATTGGTATTGGTATCGGCTTGTCCTGGGCTGGGGTCCCCCAAAACACTTACGTCCCTGAAACAAAATGGCAAATTGATCCTTTAAAAATATGTTAGTCATAACGCAGGTTTGAGTAGAGGGAGGCGTGTGTTTTCAGACAGCGCGTTCCAAAATTAGTTCGCAGAAGTGTAAATTTTACAAAAGAGGCAAACACACCCGTATTACCGTAAGAGTTTTAAACTCATCCCATGAGTCGTAGCTAATTTCAGGATTATACGCTACAGATGCTCTCTGCGGCATTCTCGAGAACTGCTGCCCAGATTTAGTATCAGTGCTAATGACTTACTGGGTTCCTGCGTCTTCTCTGCCAGCCCCTGGCCTCCTGTTTTGCCCCCGACAGCAGGCTGGCGCTCAGTGCCTTTCAGCCGACCAGGATTTATGTGGGAGGTTATTACTGGGGGCAGGGCGTGGCTGTTGTTACTGTTACCACACTGGGACAGCCAACTATTATTTCCCTACGGTGATCGCTTCTCCTCTCCCCATTAAGAAATGCCGTCAAAGGTGCGTGATCTGCTGCACGAAAATTCTAAAGTCCAAATTGTTAAATGCAACAAAATTGGTATAGTATTGTATAGAAGGAGGGCTTCACTTTATGGTTAGGACAATTATGCGGCGACAGATGAGATCAAATTCGGGTCATCTCGTGCTTGAGAAGAATGGTAACAAAGTGATCACATGACAAAGTTTATTTCTCACACTTGGGATTTTTCGAGAATATGGTATCCCATACTGCTGCTTCGCTATAGAGAGAGAGAGAGAGGGAGAGAGAACAAAAATCTTTTGAAAAACTGCCAAGTTTTGTTCAACAAATCTGCTCCGTTTGCAGATGCCCTGACACGAGTCAGATCGTTAGCTACCGCAGAAGTGTCAAAGCAGGCGATGGCACACAGATCTTCAAAATGAAAAGCTGATGGCTTTTAGCAGAGGATGGACACACATATACAGAGGGAGAGAGAGAGAGAGAGAGAGAATTTGTTGGTCCAGAACTCCACAAAAAATTACGAATTATTCGAATCCATGTAATAGGGTAGTGCTACCAAAGGCCATTTGTTTTCAGAACATGTCTCGTTGGTGTTCGTGGTCGATTCCAGAGTAACTCACACTGGGATTCCAATGGCACTATGCCACCCGTGTGCATATGGAATGGCGTTGAAGTTTTGTGAAGGCCATATTTTCAATGTAACACTTTTAAAAAAAACAATGACGTCATAATTGCGTGTACCTGACCTCAAACTTGTGAACCTTGTTCTGGCCATTTCCGCATTTCTCCAAGGCGAAGGTTCGTGCTTTTCCAAAGCAGGAGAATTGCACATGCGTTTTTATAGACAAATCACTTCTCCACATTTCAAAAGACGAATAAGTTGTGCATCTGTTTCAGCGGGGAAACACTTCTATATTTTTACGAAAAGAGAAATATAATTCTGTTTCTCTTAGAACCACATTTGCAATTTTCAAAAAAGAAGAGAATCATTTCTGAACATTTCAAGGGGGAATAAGCATTGCTCCTTCGTTAAGAAGATATGTACAAAGTTGATGTTGTTTCTTATTCCTTTTTTGCAAAATGAATGTTCGTTCACGAAATATATTCGCGTTTTGTGCAAATTATTTAACTATACTTGCAATAATCAACCATTTTGTTAGCGGTAATGGAACAAGCATTGCCCTTTCACCTTGAAAAGCTTGTTGCTTTGTTTATAAAGAAAAAAAGAAAACAATCAGCCTTCTATGGTAGTGGTAATTTCACAGCCAATACTAACGGTGAGCATCGTAAACCAACTATCCTATACCCGCCGTGTTATAACGACGTGTTACTTATGATTAAAGGAGACAAACTAGTGTCATAATTTCAATTCTGTAGACCAACAGACACGATTCCGAACGTGTCTGTGGAGAAGAGAATTTCCAGACATTCTGGATATTGCGGTAGACCCGTCAGTCTGATATATTAGCACTAGCTTCTGGAATCTGTGACGTAATTCCAAATAAGATCTACATGTAGGTCTAATTTTAGACTCGCGTCAGCAGTGTAGTTTCTCAGTGTGGGAAATACAGTTGGCTAAGAATGCAAATTGAGTCAAAATTTAGATTTAACTCATTAAGTATAAGTTTATACTTAAGTCACCATCTGAATACCTTGTTTGGCTAAGAATCGACTTTAGCCGAAATCTAGGCTGATGTATTTTTGAAAAGCCCTGGCTGTACCCCAGAGTATATTACAATACTCTGTATATGTAATATACACTACACACAAAAAGTTAAGGATATTAGATATCCTTAACTTTTTTGTGTAGTTCATATATGCCATGCGTGCACATATAGCATATATCAACTACACAAAAAAGTGAAGGATATTTAACATCCTTTACTATTTTTGTGTAGTGTAGTATACTGCTCAAAACATTTAAAGGATCACGTTTTTACAAGTGGGTTATTTTGATCTACACATGTATAGGCAGAGGTGGGTAAACACCTACAGTACACACACTAATCATAGCCTGTGCTGTAGTTCTCGAAAATACTTAGGTATACGTTTAGGCTTAAGTCGCAAAGCTGAGCAATTTGATTGGCTAAAAATCTGACTTAAGTCAAACGCTAGATTTTAAATATTTCTGCGAAGTCCTTGAGCTTGATGTGTGAATGTTGGTTTCGTAAATGTATCATATATATGTATCACTTGCATGTGTGTATTGTGAGGAAATACACACAGTAAACTCTTACCCTAACAACAGGTGTGTAGGTTTCATAGGATGTCCATGTATAGAAGATGCCACGGTTTCAGAAAAGGTCTGTTATAACATCCTTTCACGTTACAACATCCACACTTTAAACAACAAAATAGAAGGCATAAAATCTAGCATAACGTTCTGTACTTTAATAAAAGCTCGACTGCTTTTTAGACATTAGGTTCAAAGAGCTGAAATACTAAAAATGTGCTCAAAGTTAACTTGACCTGTTACGGTTGATTTATTTTCGTCGCTCCACATATATATCGGGTCATTCGATTTGCTGCCAGTGGCTGTAGCGAGGGTTCCCCAGCCAGTTGGGCCATGGAGACAAGCGAGATATCCCCCTCCCCCAATCCCTGTGTAGGTTAATCTGGTTACTAGGCAGGAAGCCGTCACGAGTATAGACCCCCGGGGGCTCCTACCAGCTCCGGAGTCAGCCTATTACGTAAACGGTCGGCAATCCAGTGGCTGAGGTAATCAGCCGGAACCGAGGGGCTCGGTTGCTGAAAACAGCCTTAGATTTGTCAGCATAGTGACGATTAGCCATGGCGATGGTAACAATTTGGTTACAACACGATATCCTTACTAACACAAGTCAAGCAAATACAATAACACTGAACTAAGTTTCTGGGAAGCGCCCCCCCCCCCCCCCTCCACCCCCGCCCCACCCTCGCCCACCAACGCCTTCTTGTGAATTCCGACTTTGTTCAGTCAAATTGCATTAGTTTAACTTAATTGACATACCGCGACAATTTATTCCGCGTGCGATATACTGTTGCTGTCGAACACGTATCCCCGTGTTGCACAATACCTGATGACATTAAACCATTAATAGTTGTACAAACACTTACATTCAGTCCATGTAACATCCGGTTTTAGCTTAAGATATTTTCCACCACCCAGCCCATTGTCGCCCGCAGTCCTTCCTGGCACGGAGAGTCCAATTCTGGCCTTAGAGCGTTTCCTTGTACTTATACTTTTGAGGGACTTTATGAGATTAAGTGGCTGAAAATGTTCGCATAAAGAGAGCATCGCCTCGTTTCAGGGCTAACCGCCGTCGTGAAATTCCAAATCACAATCTATCACAGAGACAAAATCACTGTTAACGGCGCGAGAGATCACTAAGACGCGCGCGCTTCATGAATATTCATGAATAATTTGTTTCTGAAGAGTTGTTGATTTGATCTCATCCAGTCACAGATGTGATCTCATCCAGGGATTATTTTGTCCTAATCCAGGGGTTAATTGTTCTATTATAAATCCAGGATTAACTTGATTAAATCTATATAATCGAGACCGATTCAATTGACCTGAGAAAGTGATTCATTTTGTCTTATTTATTTATTTATTTATTTATTTATTTATTTATTTATTTATTTATTTATTACTCACGCCATATGAAAACATACAACACATCTATATTAGAGGTGGGGTTGGGTGTGGTGTGGTGTGGTGAAGTGAGTGAGGTGTGGTGGGGTGGGTGGGGTGAGTGAGGTTGGGTGGAGTGGGAGGTGTGGGGGTGAGGTGGGGTGGGGTGGGGTAGGAGGGGTGGTTGGGTGGGATGAGGTGAGGTGGGGTGGGGTGGGGTGAGGTGGTATCAAGAGTAATACATACATTGCCAGTTCCGTCGTTCTAACGTGATAGTATTGAAGACCTTCTACTTACAGCTTGTTGTTGGACGAGGATTTCATTTCGAGCTTATTCTCAAGTGGTATCTCCTAGATCAATAAACACAAAGACAGTACAGTTTTAATGTCTTAATTCCGGATGTGTGTGTGTTGGGGTGTTCACTTATTATGCACTGGCTTTGGCTTTCAATACGTCTAGCATATATGACAAGCCTCCATTGTCAAACGTGTAGCGTATAGAGCTCTGCCTGCGAGTGAAGACACGCGAACACGGGGCTAGGAGTCCTATTGGCTTCGTGACAGTTGTGTCTTCTGAACACTCATCTTTCCTCGGCATAGCAAGTTTTTGTCACTCACCTCCGGAAACGTGACAAAGAAGACGGCGTTAAGCCTTAAGTGGCTGCTGGAAGCGGTCTCCAGTCACACTGATGTGTAGCGACTCTCCCCACAATGCAACAGTCAATGAGCTATTGACCGGAAGTTTGCCAGCAGCGACACCTATCGCTTTCCGGGTGTGGGGATTGCGGTTCCTCGCATCGTGTCAAATCACAACCGCAGGAGCAGGCAAACTGACAAAAAAAAAAGGAAAAAAAAAGAAAGAAAAGAAAAAAGAACCTGAACCCGAAATGACAGTAGAGGCAAACAGAAGGATAATAATACACAAATACCCGGATGTGCCAGAGAATACCATCGTCCGGTTCGATATTAGGCGACGGCGCTGGCCCAGTATTGACGACACTCACATTGGAGACTAGTCTGAACTCTATGTTTTACCAATTGATAAAGTATTGATGGTTTATGAGATTAGCGCCTTACAGTTGCAAAGTGTTTGCCATTAGTATCCGACAAATACAGAGAAGGTACACCAGGCGAGCTATAAATCATTCGGCAGGGGCAGGTTGAGAGGAGGCAATCAACTAGCTATAGAATGTTCTACATGCTCTGTTTGACAGCACGGGGCAGTCAAGTTCCATACAGAAGCTGTAACGTTAATCGTAACACAACACCTTTCACACTAAATCTCCACACAGAACAACTTTCACACTAAGTTTCTACACATAACTTTCACACTAATCTTTCAAACACACCAACTTTCAAACTAATCTTTCACACACACCAAGTGTCACACTAATCTTTCACACACACCAACTGTCACACTAATCTTTCACACACACCGACTATCACATTAATCTTTCACACACACCAACTGTCATACTAATCTTTCACACACACCAACTGTCACACTAATCTTTCACACACACCAACTTTCACACTAATTTCACACACCAACTTTCACACTAATCTTTCACACACACCAACTGTCACACTAATCTTGCACACACACCAACTGTCACACTAATCTTTCACACACACCAACTGTCACACTAATCTTCCACACACCAACTGTCACACTAATCTTTCACACATACCAAGTGTCACACTAATCTTTCACATACACCAACTGTCACACTGATCTTTCACACACACCAACTGTCACATTGATCTTTCACACCCACCAACTTTCACACTAAACTTTCACACACACCAACTGTCACACTAAACTTTCACATACAGTAACGTTTACACTAAGCTGTCACACACAGCACCTATCACACTAAGCTTGCACACTAAACCTCCAATACACAACAGCTTTAACACTAAACCTCCAATACACAACAGCTTTAACACTAAACCTCCAATACACAACAGCTTTAACACTAAATCTCCAATACACAACAGCTTTAACACTAAACCTCCAATACACAAGACCTTTCACACTAAATCTCCAATACACAACAGCTTTAATACTAAACCTCCAATACACAACAGCTTTCACACTACATTTCCCCACACAACAGCTTTAACACTAAACCTCCAATACACAACAGCTTTCACACTAAATCTCCAATACACAACAGCTTTCACACTAAATCCCCAATACACAACAGCTTTAACACTAAATCTCCAATACACAATAGCTTTAACACTAAACCTCCAATACACAACAGCTTTCACACTAAATCTCTAATACACAACAGCTTTAACACTAAACCTCCAATACACAAGAGCTTTCACACTAAATCTCCAATACACAACAGCTTTAACACTAAACCTACAATGCACAGCATCTTTCATACTAAATCTCCAATACACAACAGCTTTCACACTAAATTTCCACACACAACAGATTTAACACTAAACCTCCAATACACAACAGCATTAACACTAAACCTCCAATACACAATAGCTTTCACACTAAATCCCCAATACACAACAGCTTTCACACTAAACCCCCAATACACAACAGCTTAAACACTAAATATCCAATACACAACAGCTTTGACACTAAACCCCCAATACACAACAGCTTTAATTAACACTAAACCTCAAATACACAACAGCTTTAACATTAAACCTCCAATACACAACAGCTTTAATTAACACTAAACCTCAAATACACAACAGCTTTAACATTAAACCTCCAATACACAACAGCTTAACACTTAACCTCCAATACACAAGAGCTTTAACACTAAACCTCCAATACACAAGAGCTTTAACACTAAATCTCCAATACACAACAGCTTTCACACTAAACCTCCA
>JAAUYG010050545.1_pt1 | contig 10165 bp, 4 predicted proteins | sample 7278091 | NCBI WGS metagenome assembly JAAUYG01 (sample SAMN14350201, study PRJNA611818) | marine sediment metagenome | isolation source: surface marine sediment (0.6m) | place: French Polynesia: Moorea | collected 2018-08
CATTGGCCAAAGTTTCGGAAGTTGCACATACAATGTATACACTCTTTCTTCCCAGAGGGGGCGAAATTGAGCTTATTTTTGCTCTACGGGCAGTGGTTTCCGAGGTACAGGCCGATTTTCAAAATTGCCATATTGGGCATGAAACTTGGCTATAAGCCAAAGTGCCTGATGTTGCACATATACCCTCTTTTTAACCCCAAGGGGTCGAAATTGAACTTACTTTTGCACTACGGGAAGCGGTTTCTGAGATACAGGAAAATTTTCAAATTGCCATTATATTTAGGCATACATATACTCTCTTTATACCCAAGGAGGGTCATAATTTGAGCTTATTTTCGCTCTACGGGCAGTGGTTTCCGAGATACGGGCCGATTTTCAAAATTGCCATATTTGGGCATGAAACTTGGTCATCGGCCAAAGTTCCAGGTTTTGCACATGCATTTACGCTCTTTCTGCTCCATGGGGTCAAAATTAGGCTTATTTTCGCTCTACGGACAGCAGTTTTTGAGATATGGGCTGATCGATTTTCAAAATTGCCACATTTTGGCATGGCCATTTTCCAAAATGTGTATTGTTGCACATATACCCTCTTTCTTCCCCATGGGGTTGAAATTAAGCTTCTTTTCGCTCTATGGGTAGAGATTTTCGAGATATGGGATTATTTTCAAAATTGCCATATTTGGGCATGAAACAGCTTAAGGGCCAGAAATTGTACATATACTTCCTAAACTCCCCCGGCCCCAAGTCCCAAATTTCACTCCGTTTTGCTCTACGGCTGGCTATTTCCAAAATATTGGCAATGTTGCATTTTCCAATTGGGCACAATATTAAATTTCAAACTTTTTTTAAAACGTTTAAATAAAAAATTTCCAAGCTGCAAGAAGCAAACTCCAAGAAGCAAGTTTTGTGTGGACTGCTACAGGGAACATTCAGAAAAAGTTTGGTTGAAAAGGAATCAAAACTGTAGGAAGAGTAGCATTTTGAAAGTTTCACTCCCACAGGGTCCCATGTAAAGGAAAATTTCAATCTTTTTAAAAAATTTTGAAATTTGAAATTTCAAAATTCATATAAGCAAGTTTTGTGAGGACTGTCACGGGAAAATATGTAGAAAAGGTTTGGTTGAAAAAGAATCATAACTGTAGGTCAGGAGTAGCATTTTGAAATTTTCAGTCTCATAGGGTTCTATGTTAACGAAAATGAAAAAAGTTCATTAAAATTCAAAAATCCAAAATTTGGAAAAAACGAAAAAAAATGATCTGGAGATATAGGTACCTTTCCACAAAAATTGGCATTAATTCACTTAATAGTTTCTGAGAAAAAGTGTTTTATGGACAGATGGACAGACGGACGACAGACGCCTGCACCACAGCATAGCTCTGCTGACACAGTCAAGCAGAGCTAATGAAGATGTACAGTGACAGAGGGCATCCTTGTCGAATTCCTTTTTCAATTTTAAATCCATCTGGAAATCACTGATTATTGATTGTACAAGTGTTTGTATCTACGATTCTTTTTACATTTCTTCTTCCTTGTAGCGTAATAGTTTCTCCTCTTATGTTACATTTAATTGTTTCCCATAAAATTATAGGGTAATTGCCTCAGTTTCCCTTTTGGTTGTTTCTGCTGTTATGTTTTTAACTATTTTTGTATAGTCAGCTTTACCCCATAAGAAACGATTCAATTTCCAGTAACCCTTTCCTCTTTCTCGATTATGGATAATTAGCTTTATAGTCACTAGGTTGTCATCAGATATATATTTGGGCTTTAGTTTGGTTTGAATTAAGTGTTCTTTTATAAATAACACTACACTTGATAGCCAAAGGATATCAAGAAAAAGTCTAATCTTGTCAAGATTCTCATGGGGTTTAACATGTTAAAGCTGTGCAATGCTGTGATATGTAAATAATGGATCCCTTTCATGTTGTTGCCTCAGATATCAACCATTGATGTTTCCTCCATGCATATACTGTAACAAGATATTTCTTGATCTTTAATTTGGTTGATGTGAAAAACACCCTTTTTATCCATATTATCATTTAATATACATTTATGATCTCCTGTGATTATCCTGTTATTAGGTACTAGGTAGGCTTTCCACTTTTTTTATAGTTTCCCATGAAGAAACCAGGATCATCTTTGTTTGGTCTGTATAGATTAACCAAAGTATACCTAATGAATTTGTTCACATCAGTCCAGATCCAAAATTTTGTATATACCTTCAGTGTCCACATTAACAGAGCATAATGTGAAATCACAGTCCGTTTTGACTAAAATGCATACACGTCTTGAGTTACTCTCACCATGGTTAAAAATAATCTCTCCTTCCCATTCTTCTTTCCAATCAAATTCACCCGATTTCATACAATGGGTCTCTTGTAATAAATCTTCCTATTGATGTTTTTGAAACCAATTAAAAACTAGTCTTTTATCATGTGCCTGTAGTCCCTGTACATTTACTGAACCTATCTTTATCACTTTTCATTTAACATACCCGCATTGTTTCAATATATGTGGTCAAAAACCACAATATATGCACTATATGAAACACTAATTTATAGACTAGTCTTGAAGCTGCATTCTGAGTATCCCAATATACATGTACATCGTACAAAATACACACACTTTTGACCTACATTTTCATGTTCCTATATTTATACAGGAAAAATTTACTCAAAATCCCAGTAAGATTTGTGAAGTTACATGTACATAACTCACATAACAATAATATGCTTATAAAAATATAAAACTTACATGTAAATGTTAGTGGTTAGATAAACAGCTACATGTGCCAACAGCCTGTAACACATCTTTAATGGCAATTTTTTAGAAGTTTGTGATATTAATATAAGTATCTTCTAGTCTATCTACAGCTAAATGGGAAATATAATCTCTATATGGTATGAGCAAGTATAAACTGCTTTATTAACCAATGAAAGTTCTAAATTTAGCATAGTGGTATTACCATAAGACCACTTAATAATCTCAAGTAAAGAGTTCCTTGCATACCTTTTCATAACACTGTCGAAGCATTACAAAAACTTATAATGTTGCAAATTGCACCAAAACTCACCAAGCTCCACCCCAAATGCCTGTTCCTGAAATGAACAGAAATAAACAAAATATACCTTCAAGAGAGAATTTTTCAGACTCGGAGAAGTTCTTATACGGTAATAATGTAGCGAACATAAAATCCTAACTTGTGCATTATCGACGTACATGTAGAGAATGCAGCACCATGCAGCTTAAGTAATCGGCGTTATAAACCCCCTAAAACGCCGTAATCCCAATAAGAAACGGTTTAAGAAAGATCTAGATGTCTTTAAGATCGAGATTAATTACTGTACATGGCCCTGAGTGTTCTGAATGTGTTTTACAATATATTCAATACTATACATTGTAAATGTACATGTATTTCTACTTACAGGTACAAAGTTGCAGCCAACAAGTTTGGCAAGTCAATTTAATTTTTGCTACCAGTTTTCCTCAACTTACCCTGACATACTGGAGCATGTCTATAAGCTCCTCTGGAACACACACAGAGGCACAGAGGGTTCATTAGAACTTGACTTTCTAATTGACAACTCTATGCAGGCCACATGCATGCATGAGAACTTACAGTGAAAAAATCACTATAGATACACTATATTGTCCGTATATGATTGAAAAATTGCCCATTTACATGTACATGTAGCAATTTCCTCAATATTAAAAGTAGCCATCAATGGCACAACTCCTTTATATATTTTTAATATAAATATATTAAAACATTTTAAGACCTGACCTTTGATTTAAAACCACATAAATTTGACAGCTAGAACAGCTGGTTTTTAAATGCATGGGTATATGACACGGCCTTCTGGTGTCGATTCCTCCCCATGCAGTCATCTACTTATCTTTGATCACTGTCAGTATCCTGGCCTGGACCTCCCCTGTACTGTCTCATGATTATACCATGTATTACTGTTAGACTTAATTACAATGACAAAACTGATTAATTCACACTACCCATGCAGATATCCCAACTGCATAACCCAGACACAGAAAGATAAGCAGGTTGAACTCAACCTGCTCTTAATCTACTGTGGCATCGAAAATATATAGGCATGTACGTGTTTAAAGTAGCCAATGTCCTTCTGGTATGTTTAAGAATTAATATATAGCAGGAATACATACCCTTGCTCAAGTTTCTGGCTTGTTGTTCTATGGAATTGTCTCCAGGCTCCTCTATCTGCAATTTGCATATATGAATATCCATGTAGGCACATTGTATATATAAACCCGTATCTATATTATACCCGGTACACGTATATATCTTAGTATACCATGATGGACCGCTAGTTAATCTTAAAGAGCATATTAAATAGTACAAGGTATTACAGATTGCCATGTTACAAATTATTACCGAATAGTTCATGCTCTACTATCTTAGATTGTAATTGGACATTTGTACATGACAGTACAACAAACACATGCTGTACGTAACACACTGTAGCTGAATGTGTGTAGAATGGGAAGAAATAGAACAAAAGGTCCACGGACCTCGGCGTTCTGCTTGACAACTACAGTTCAAATGACAAATGACAATTTCCGCAGACAAGTTATCAACTCACTACTGGAAAGTAAAACAATTGAAATCTTGGGATATAACTATGACACAGTACCTCACCATGGGATAACCCTCACACAGTTAACCTCACCATGCATCAAGTTTAGATCATTTTCAACACTAACTTTCACAGTTCGGTCAAAGTTAAATGTGATGGTGCTATGGGACTCCCCATATATGATTTATGTTTAATTGTAACATATGGCCTAACTTAGCTCCTCAAAAGCCTTCGAAATCTGAGTGACATTAGCCTTTCAACAAGGTCACTAACTTAAAGGTCAAATGTAGTCGCACAAATGGACTCCCCACATATGTTTTCCTATTAATGGTAAATAATAACATATGGCCTAACTTTGTTCCTTTACGAGATATACAGAGTGACCTTGACTTTGACCTTTCAATGTCACTCAAGGTCAAATGTGATAGGGTCATTGGACTCCCCATATATGGTTTCCTAATATAAGTATCTAATAGTAACATACATGTATTAATTAATTGCCTAACTGTTCCTTTATAAGATATTAAAGCTTTCAAAATCACAGTACTTTGACATTGACCTTTCACAGTCACAAGGTCAAATGTAATCATACTATTGGACTACATTTACATTTATATATTTGTATAGCGCCAATTCAACACCTGTGGTTATCTGCGGATGCTCTAACAATTAAAATCTATGAAATACACAGCGCCAACACAACCTCCAACTATTGGACTCACCATATATGGTTTCCTATTAAGGTTTAGCCATATATGGCCTACCTTGGCTCATTTATGACATATAAAAATCTTTCAAAATCTAAGTGACCTTGACTGACCTCAAGGTCACCCAGGTGCGGGTCACATGTGATGGTGCTGTTGGACTCACCATATGTCATTTCCTATTGGTGTTTAATGGTAACACAGCCTAACTTGGCTATTTTACGAGATATATGCCCTTGAAATCTGAGTGACCTTAGCATTGACCCTTCAAGGTCACTGAAAGTCAAAAGTAATCACACCAATGGACTCCCCATACATGTTTTCCTATGAATGTTTAATAGTAGCATGCATACAGCCTAAAGCTGCTCATTTGCGAGATATAATGCTTTGAAATCTGAGTGATCTTGACCTTGACCCATTCAAGTTCACTGAAGGCCAAATATGATGTATCATTTGACACCCCATATATGGTTTCTAATTCATTTATATAGTTAAAACTACATGTCTAGCGCTCCCCTTTAGCTTTTGTAGCCACGCAAAATGCTTTCTTCCATCTCTTATCATTTTAGGCCCAAATTACGAAAAAGCAAAATGCACCAAATGACCCAAAAAAAGACCTTGAATGATACAAGGTCAAAGGTACACCATATAGTACACCATTAGTATGTACTAATGGTACCTGTGAGCCCAAAATTTCACTCTGTATATATTAATTGCTCTATGATCTCTCGTTTTCTGCTTAATTGAGATTTTTGGTTTCTCCATAGGGTACAATGGTGAATTTGAAGTTTTCAAAAAAAAAAAATCATAAAAACTGGAAAAATTTCAAAAATCCCCAACATGATATTGTGAGGACCATTGGCAGGAAATTTCCAGGAAAGTTTCAAAACTTTTGGCTGTCATTTGTAGGAGGAGTAGTCTTTTCAAATTTTCACTCCCATTGGGTCCATTACGAAAACAAAAAAAAATGTTGAAATTTCAATTTTCAAAAATTCCCAAAAAAACAAACCAACAAAAAAAAAACTAAAACGTCGGATTTGTGAGGATCATTGGGATGAAAGTTCAGAAGAAGTTTGAAAACTTTCAGCTACGTGATTTGTAGGAGTAGCACTTTGACATTTTTGAGTCCCATGTTATGAAAACAAAAAAATATTTTCATAAGCAAGAAGCCCAGGGGCTTTGACGCTCTGCTTGACCCTTTGCCAGATGAAGCCAACATAGCTTTATGGATACTGGCAATGTAGCTGAGGTAACTTACCTTCAAAATACCCTATACTTTTAAGATTTGGCAGATCCAGAATAGTAACACGCTGTATTTTCTATGAATACATGCTTTATGTAAGGTTTGGTTGAAATTGGATTAAAACTATGGGAGCAGTTTTGAACATCTTAACATCGGAAATTTTGCAAAGTGCACCAAATGACACCAAACTGAACTTAAATGACCTGACCGAAAAGTACCCTACATATGGAGTGCGGGTACCAAAATTTCATCTCTGTCACTCTACGATCAGCTGTTTTCCATATACTGAACATTTTGTGTTTCCCATTGACTCCCATGTTGAAATTTCAAAGCGCCACATTTTTTTTAAAACTTGGCTGATCAGCAAAAATACATGTAGCCTGTATTCCCCCATGGTTTGCAGTCCCCATGTAAACTTTGGTCAACATTGGATGAAAACTGTAGGAGCAGTAGTGTTTTGAAATTTCCAACCCCATATGGTCCTGTGTTAACAAAAATTTCAAACTGCCATAAAATTTTTATTTTTTTGCAGATCACCAAAAAAGGTAACAGCCTGTATTCCCCCTGGGTACCAATTACTTTCCATAAAGTTTGGTTGGACTTGGATGAAAACTGTGGGAGCAATAGCCTTTTCAAAATCTTAACATCCAAAATTTTGTAACATGCACCAAATGACCTCAAACTGAACTCAAATGACTTGACCCAAAAAGTACCCTACATAAAGATTTTCTAAGACTGTGAGTCCCAAATTTTGATCTATTTTACTCGACCGCCAGCCGTTTTCAAGGTATTCCACATTGTATGATTTCCCATCATTCCCATGTTAAATTTCATAAAATTTCATAAATTTTAAATTTCATAAAACAAAGTTTCATAAATATGATAAATACAAACTTTCAAAACTCTGAAAAAGTAACTTTGTGAGGATGTTCAAGACAAAATTTCAGGAATGGTTTGAAAAGATTTGGTCATGATTTGGAGTAGTGTTGTTTAAATTTTTCCGCCATATGGTCCCATGTTTAAAAAAAAACGAAACTAAAGCCCAGGGTCTTTGACGCTCTGCTTGAGAAGATGGCAGACAATGATCACATAAAACTAGATAAAATACAGACTTAGGTGTACAAAGGGCTCTGAATCTCAAATTTCAGTGTTTCACTATGAGTAGCTATTTTTAAGGTACAGTAGTCCCCCTCTTGTAAGGCCACCCTATTTGCCAAGAAATTTTGGCCACATTAGAGAGGCGGCCTTTGGTGAGCGGGAGAATTAAATGCATTCATAGTAGCAGTAGCAAAAATTTGTGGCCACATTAGAGAGGGTGGCCTCTGTTGAGAGGCCATTTAAGAGAGGGACCACGTACTGTACAGGTCATTATTGGACCGGTAATGAATCACCCTGAAATGACAGTAAGAGGTATCACATCTGTTCGTTTTTGTGTGTATCACGACCAAAGTTTTAACTCCAGTTTGCTCTAGGGCGTGATTTTTTGTCGAGATTGAACTTAGTTTTCCAAAGTATGAAATCCCCGACTGTGTCACACCAAAGACGTAAAAACTGGGAGGTTTGCGCTTCTCAGCTTGGCGCTTGGCATTGATAAGTTAGGCAACCGACTGGGTGGCTCGGAGTCAGTATAAATGGTCTGAGTGATTCATTTCTGCTCACCTGTGGTGGAATTGAATCGGTGGCACCTAAAAACTGTTGGGCGCAGATTGTTTCGATCGGCCCAAACAAGACAGGTCCACATTAACGCATACGCATACACCACCGAATCCAATATGTGATATGACCATGAGTGGTTGAAAGCCGACTATAAACCTGATTCCCCAAGTATGAAATCCACTTTATGACCTCACAATGATCTTGAATACTATAGGGTCAAATGTAAGCTCAATGCTATAGCCCATTTAAAGTCCACATTTTGATGCGTTTTCCTCTACAACCATGATCACGACATGTTTCAATATCAGGAAGATACCAAAGAAACAAGATACAATAGCATTTTTACATGTATTCTACTATATGGTAACTAATGTCCTCAAAGTTTGGCTGACATATGAGATGAAAACTGTAGGAGGAGAAGTGTTTTGAAATTTCCAGCCCCATAGGGTCCTGTGTTGAGAAAAATTTCAAGGTGCCATAGAATTTTTAATTTTTGGCAGGTTGCCAAAAAAGTAATATCCTGTATCAGTTCCAGATTATGATACTTTGTATGAAGTTAAAAGGTTAAAATCTGATGAAAACTGTTGAAGGAGTAGTGTTTCGAAAATCGTGGAATTGGAAATTCTGCAAAATGCACCGAATGACCCCAAACCAAACTCAGGGTATCGGGCATCAAAAATACCCTATGCATGTGCACTGTAGTACCGTGCGTCCCATATTTTCATCCGTTTCGCTCTACGATCAGCCGTTTTTGAGATATTCCACATTTTAGGTTTCCCATTGACGCCTATGTTAAAATTTCAAAGTGCCACAAAATTTTTAATTTTTGGCAGCTCATCAAAATATCCAAACTTTATATTGTAAAAATGTAAAAATTGAAAATTTTGAAAAAATACAAAAAAGTCTGGAGATATGGTGGATATAGGTAGCATCCCATAAAATTTGGTCTGGATCCATGCAGCGGTTTCCGAGAGACTTGAGTTTACGGACGACGAACGGACGGACGACGGACGCCTGCGCCATGACAGTAGCTCTGCTGACAAAGTCAAGTAGAGCTCAAAAACCAACCCTATTGACCCTATCCCAGTGTGTTTGTCTTTATAGGTTTAGAACTGTCTAGTGATGATTATAGAATAGGATATTAATAGGTTGTCCCCTCTGAGAAGTAAGCACGGTTAGACCCTCACTAGTTAGTAGGATACGTTCTTCCGAGTGATATCCCAGACATAACGAACAGGACAGTTATATATATAGCCGGACACCCAGACAATATACCTAGTGCACCATGATACAGTAGTGGTACACAGTAGAGAACTCTAGAGAGCCAATTCCCCAACGTAAGGGAAGTTAGAAAGAGCAGTAGAATATTACATTTCACACAGGCACGGTAATGCCTTACATAACACCTTACATAACAACAGCAACACTGCCTAAGTTTACCTAGCATTATTTATCCAGTTATCCCTTTGACTGTAGAACGAGGAAGACAAACATGACCTAACCATGGCGACCTGGCAGAATCCCCAGACCTCGAATGTCAAGAATTTGACACTAACGCTGAAAGGCCTGATATCATCTACGCGGTTCAGGAAAGGCTTCTGGATCACGGGAAACAATACAGAATGCCTGTAATATAATGTAAACAGTGTATCACCCTCCCCCCTCCGTCGGTCGATTGTGATTGCGAACTTTGCTGCTGTCATGTCGACCTAACAATGAAAATATAAGGATGAGCGAGTTGGCGAGGAACCAAACAACCAAGCTGGGAAAGCCAATAAAGAACCACGTAAATAACCAAGAAATGAAAAATGGATGAAAGAAAGGAAGGAAGGAAGGAAGGAAGGAAGGAAGGAAAAGAAAACAAAAAACAGCAGAAAAAAGAAAGCTAAAAAATGTTGGAACAACTGTATACATATGATTAGCGTCCAACAGCAGTGCATGCATACTCGTTTAATTTC
>JAAUYG010146900.1_pt1 | contig 10165 bp, 7 predicted proteins | sample 7278091 | NCBI WGS metagenome assembly JAAUYG01 (sample SAMN14350201, study PRJNA611818) | marine sediment metagenome | isolation source: surface marine sediment (0.6m) | place: French Polynesia: Moorea | collected 2018-08
CGTGTGGTCTTCCCTCTGTGCCAAAAAAATTTACACACCGTGGTTCCCCAAAAACACCAAACATTTTACGGCCCCCCCCCCCCCCCCCCCTTACATCGATCGGCACCTGGCTGCATTTTCAGGTCGAGTCTGCCTGTAGCTCTGTATGGTAACAGACCATGTGCATTCAGTAACTGATTTACTAAATCATTGTAAAAATAATGTAATATACTTACCCTTGTACCGTCTCTGGACGCAGACTAAGACTGTGCCGCACGTTGTCCGGGGCTGGATATAACAGACACGAGTCGTGTTGAGTCAGGTGAAAGAAATCGAATAGTCAGTCCCCGGTCGGCAAACGTTTACCCAAGGAAGAATGGTGTCATTTTAGCACTGTGGTGAAACCGCTACACAGAGAAAATGTGAAATCAAATTAAATATGCTCAGACCCCATTTCTGCACATGTTCCCTTGGTAAAGTGATGCTTCACTAACCTGGGCCAAACAGACCGTGGACAATGTGTTCAAGGATGAAAAATTGCCCTAGATCGGATTCGAACCCGCGATCCCTAGAAAAACACTTTGCCGCTCGGCTTATTCACTTGTGGCTCACCTGGCACATGTATTAAAGAAGTACGGAACGGAATAATTGCAGAATATTTAACTTTAGCATGAAAATAATTCCTCCCATGGGAGTATTTTTGTAGGGTCTTTCCCGATAATACTTTACATAAGTTAATCTCTCACGGCAAGAAATTTGAAATATTTTGCAGTAACGGTGATTTTTTGCATTTGTGCGCACCGCGTGTGGTACATGTACAATACACAAAAAGTTTTAGGATATTAAATATCCTTAACTTTTTTATGTAATTCATATATGCTATGCATGTACGTATAGCATATATCAACTACACAAAAAGTTAAGGATATTTAATATCCTTATCTTTTTGTGTAGTGTATGCCTATATAGATTCCAAGGCTTGGTTATAGTGTAGTTCGTAGATTCACGTGACTGTATAGGACATTCTGGAAACTGGAACTGCAAATTTTGAACGCAAAAGACTATAAATTTCTACGATAAATACCGTTGCAATCAAAGACAGCAGCATCATAGTTGGACATATTCCAAGGGAACAAATATATTAAGTTTTCTTTAAAAAAATAACGATATTTAATCGTGTTAGCTAATGAATGTATAGAAATGTAACATGCGAGTAATTAATAAATGCTGCAGCAATGGTACCCAGAGTTGGTTAGGCCAAATTTGATGTACACCATCACTTATATAAATGTACCGGGAGTAATAGCTGACACAAAGGGAACTTTCTGGCTTATAGCTGATTATGACGATACATTCTACTTGCCCTGAAATTACTCCCATGAGCGGACTTTAATAGTTAAACTAGAAATGGCTTTCCTCATTCATAAGCCCTGGGCTGCTTTATGAGGGTTTCCGGTATGGTTTCATCTTAGTAAAGACTGTAGCGTCTTGGTTGAAGACCCTTGCGCACTGCATGGTTGACCTTCAGGCGCCGCGTGGCACTTGGGGGTGGAGGGGTGGAGGTGGGAGTGGGGTAGCGCGACAGTTTGGCGGTAGAATAGGTGAAACTACTGAAATGAGCACATTTAACTAATTAAATACGCCTATTCTAAGCTTTCTTTATTGCAGTTTGGACCATTTCCGTCGCTATAGTAGAGAATGGAGCGTAACAGGAGGGAGTATGCTCTATCGCCTTCGGGCCGATCATGTACGTTTGTCAAGAACGCCGCACAGCCTTCGTTATTATTCGTTCCCATGTATGTTCAGGGCACAGTCCGAATATGGATCACCTTTTCAAAAACGTTTAATATTGGCCGCAGGGGAAAAATATTCCTGCCGTCTCGCCAGGAAGGTCGAGAATCGACGCAACGGCACGTTTCTTGTCTGAAGGCCGATCGTTACAACTCACCGGCATTTATTTGAGCCGTGACTCGGCAAAATTTTAACTAGGGTGAATGGCGAGTGACAGAAAACACCGCTCTCTGTCGCAGCCATACTCAGCTGTTACGGCAGGCGATCCAACATTTCAGTGTACTGCGCCCATGGGCGGACACTCCATTTCCCGCCCATTGCTCCATGAACTGTGGCGTATAGAACTTGTGGCTTAGGAGGGGTACGAACCCGTAGGCTTAAGAAAAAGAGCATTGATGGAAAAGGCGAATTGTGATGCAGCATAGAAGACCAACACCCTAGCCACTAGGAAGCAGACACAGCTACTAGGCCACAGACACAGTTGATGACGCGATTGGTCTGCATGGTGGTGTATACAGTGAAATCTGGGAATTAGGGACACCCAAGGGACTGTGAAAAACTGTCCTGAATTCGGAGGTGGTCTTATTTCTCAGGTCCATTTCTATGTACTGAATAGGCCTAGGGATTAAAGTACCCGCCCTTATTTCCCAGGTTGTCCCTATTTCCCAGGAGGTCTTAAAGACAGGTTTCACTGTATGTATATGTGTGATAGGTTAGGTTATCCACACCCCTATATCCACTCATTGCTGTACCAGCCTAAATATATCCCGGCATACTGCTGTGTATGGCAAGCCAGTGGAGAAATAGGCGTCAAAAGAGGTATCCGCCCTATGCAGTGCAGTATTGGTTGGTTAAGGATCAAAAATATGTTTCACATTCAAGATGTATTTTAGATGTATTATTCTCCATTATCACTGAAGCAAGTTAAGGTCCCTTAGTAGTGTTTTTGTTATCACCATGGTGTGCAGACGAAACTGCCAAATTCTACTTTAAGGCAGTGGCACGTAACTATCCATTCGCTTGTATACATAATAGATGATTGAAGCGGATATTATATTTTTGCAGTAAACCCCATTCATCGTCACCATCGCATCGCCGTCGTCGTCATCATCGTCGTCGTCGTCATTATCATCATCACCATCATCATCATCATCATCATCATCACCATCACCATCATCATCATCATTGCCACCACACCTAGCAACAGCAAGAAAATTGACAATAGAAAAAGTTTTGTCTTCAATGAGAAGTCAATACTCCAAAGTTGGTACATTGGTACTTAATATTTAAATAAAAAGTAGTAAAGTTGGTACACTGGTACTTAATATTTAAATAAAACGTATTACTTTTTAACTCATAGAAGCCGGGCACTTTCTACATCTTTATTCCATTCTTCTACATTGTCATATCATTTCGTACATCATTTCATTGCCGACCAGTAGTGTCGTACACGCCAATGTTTCGCGTTGACTAGCTTTACCGACGGTAAGTACAATGTTACGCAATTCTATTCTATTCTAAATCACCAATAACGTTATCAGCAGAAAAACAAACATTTCTGCAAGATTAGTGATATATCTAGGGCACCACCAGGGAACTGAAGATCACACAGTATACACTATTTCCAACTACAGCATCGTATTCTATGGGCAGACAATTAGCTATTGTAGTACTACACTGCACAAATGCAGCAAATACGTTTTTCGAAAATACGTAAGTCTTAGTTTTGACTGCAGAAGTCAGCGATCTGGCACTGTGGTTGGTTAAGAATATGACTTAAGTCACAATTTAAACTTAAGTATTTTCGAGAACTCCAGCCTTCTTGATTCTCTGTTACAATCAGCAGAGTGGGCTACTTTCAGGCTCTGAGATAATAAACTATAACATTGATCCCTTTAGCTACAAAATAAACCCAATGGGCTTTTTGGATATCCCTTCCCTATGTTTTACCTCCCATTATATTTCTCCCCTAAGTTTTACCCCCAGGATATACCAGATCTTTAGCAAGAGCATGTGTTTGACCTTCCAGGCTCTCTACCAGAGGTCGTACTTATCTCATTCTGAAAGGCAGAAAACGTTACTGTAATACCTTATTAAAAAAAAACAAACAAAAAATAATAGCCAACCCCACACTGTGTTGCTTACTGTGTATAGTGGTACCAGGCCTTTCAAGTTGTGCGACATTTATGTGGACTTCCCAACATGACAGCGATCACATGGCAGTCTAGCTGAATCCTTATATGAAACGTACAATTAGTGTTCTGTGGTCACTGGAGCGGCGAGTTAGCCGGCCGGTAAGGCGCTCGGCTTCAGATCTTTGGCTTGCGAGTTCAAACTCTGAGTGCGGCATTTTCATCTTCCAACTTGATTGCGTGTGCACTCTATGGCCCTGACTCATATCTGAAGTATTCTAGACACTAGGATACAACAATGCACTGAATGACAGAGAGTCCATAAATAGTGACCGAATTATCGGCATAGGACAATTGATTTGCTTTAACGTTATATGACACTAAGAGGAAACTGGGTCAGGCCACGTGAAAGATGAAACTGGGTCATGTCACGTGACAGAGGAAACTGGGTCAGGTCACGCGACAGGAAACTGGGTCAGGTGACGTGAAAGATAAAACTAGGTCATTTTTACCGAACAGCTCAAGCGGCAACTCCCAACTCCTTTGATAAATAAACGGGCTCTTGTGATTGTCTAGGTGCTGTGGCTACTTTCAATCAACAGTGTAGAAAATATCACGTTGCTCCCGCTTGCAGACCGTCTGTCCTGATCCGAGCGGTATTAAAGATGTTCGGCTCCACACCGATACATTTCAGTTGAAGTTGAATCCAGCCCGAGGCAAATTTCATCTTTAAGTGCATTGCCCGCGTGTTGCTTGGTTAAGTTTGAATAAGAAAATATCCCTAAAAAGTCCCAGGACCCTTCATTTCATTTCTTCTTCTCACGTGCCTTCACTGAATGACACGTTACACCTAGAATGCCTGTCTGGCAATATGTTTGTTTAAGGCAGACACCCATTGCATGTATAGCACCTATCTAGGCCACCTACTATTTGCTTTCTTCGATCGGTCTGAAAAAGAGAGTCTGTCAGACAACAGTTAAATAGGAGTTTAGCGCCGCAATATGGCCTTACTGACCCGTGCGTTTGTCGGAGTTCTGCAGATTGTGGTACCACAAGTCTGTCTGGAATTCAGTTGCACTTTCTCCGCTGTACCATTGCCGTTTTTTTTTTTTTTTTTTTTTTTCGATGTCAGAAACATGAAAGATCTCTTCGATTCAGTTGCACCGTTAAACAATCCTACTGTACGTCAGAGCTATTGGACTTTTTTTCAAGATGTCACTTGACATCTTACCTTTGACTTTGCACTCATTTGACCATAACATTCTTTTTAGTGGACTCTGTTTAGACTCACAGGGTAGCTTACACCTGTTTTTGGCACTGTATGACCCTTTTGGTGTTGATGTGCCGTTAAACTCACTGTGATATCATCATCATCCACTGTACCATTCTAGACTCAACAGCTAACAGAGACTAGGGCTGAAGGGGTTAGATCTAGACTCCTTGAATACACCTAGGTCTACGTTTTGACTTAAGTCAGATCTTTAACAACTCCAATTACACACACTCAGGTCCCGGGGGAGTTCTTGAAAATACTTACGTCTAAGTTTTGATTTATGTCAACAATCAGAGCAACGTTATTGGCTAAGAATATGAATTAAGTCAAACTCGGACTTTAAGTCTTTTCGTGAACGCAGACACTCATACTGGTATAATTATTTGGTCCACTTAGGCTTAAGTATTTTCGGATCTCCAGCCCTGGGATAGAATTTTTTTTTCTACACATTTCGAACTTGAACACTAAAACGATCTTTTACGTGCCAGGTATGTACATGTACCTATATACACTACACACAACCGCAGACGTCGACTAATATTGCCATACATTTAATACTTACATGTAATTTGAAGAACATCTCGTTGATAAATATTTAGTCCGCAGATTTAATATTAGCACGGCAAAAAATGTTTATTTATTTAATTTTGCGTTTATATTGCACTGTTTGCTGGTTACTTTATGATTTAGCCTATTGTTGCGGATTCCTCTTATCCGATTTGAACCATCATCATAGATATTGGGCAATTAGACATACGTATACATCACATCAAGCTGTGTATACATGTTTTCATCGTCTGCTTATCTATCGCTAACGTAGTCACTCTAGAAGTTTGTGACTGTGCTATTGCATAGGAGTAGGGTCTTATACTCAAGTTTTCGGCAAAACTGCATGTAGGTATACGAACGTTTTGTTTCTACTTAGTATATTAGTGACAAACGAGAGTTCACACATAGCCACTTTATTCCACAACTATACATCCGTGCATTATATTATGAGTATTTTGAAGGTGTGATTGTTGAAAACAAAACAAAACAAGCAAAAACAAAAAAAAAAGTAGAAAAACCATTCATAACAGGTCGTACCACCTACCAACGTCCTATTCATTTATTCTGTGAATGACGTATCCTCCCGGCATGCCTTTGTGTTATCTATCAATTGCAACAATACTCGAAGAAATATTCATTATACTAGCAGTGCATGAGTACCCTGTTGCATTTTACCCTCATATAGCGTGATCAAATGAGAGTGATGTGCTAATGTATCTAATAAACAGTTGTTCTATAAAGCATAATTGCCATTAGCGCTAAATCTACTGTACCCTTGCCTAGTTATAGTTACTTCATTTTGATCAATATCTAAAATTGAGTTACAGGGCGCTCCTTCAGCCACTTTGCCAATCCTGGAATGTTCTTCACTTTGTCCACCAAGGCTTTCAGTTTGGGGTAGCTGTCCCAGTTCAGGTCACTGTGCCAGTCCAGGAACCCCGCTACCTTTATGTCCGCCAGTGAGATCTGAAACACAGGTAACTCGGATTATCTCAAATACAGTCAAACTTGCTCTAAAGACCACCTGTATATAAAGACCATCTGCTTATAAAGACCACATTTTACAGCCCTCACAATTGCATACTTTCAATGCAATTGATCTTGCATATAAAGACCACCTGTGTATAAGGCCCATATTTTGTTGTCCTTAATGGGGTCATTATATACAAGTTTCACCGTAGAAGGAAGGCGAACAGACGTTTGGGAAATTTCTGTGACACTTCAAGTGCTCTAACTTAATATTTATTATTATTTGCAAGCTTCAGTTGCGGGGCCAGAGGAGAGGAGAGGGAGGGGGGGGGGGGGGTGTCACTCTCCTGTCTTGCATATACCAATATAGCTTCCATTACTAGTAATACTAGCGTCCACGCATTGTTCGCCGATTCGTTTTACCCCTATACAGGGGCCCTACTTATGCTAGAGTCTCCCCGCTCCCCCGCCCGGCTTTTGGTGGCCTTTTGTTTGTATATATCTACAGAAATATTACATATGTATACACCGAACGTATTGGCTGCACTTTTGTCACGCATGACTGACGACTAACATAGATATAAGTTATCAAAATTCCCCGATTCGCCAGCTAATTTTTTAACTGTAGAAAGGTAAGATTTTAGGAAGCCGATGTACTACAAGTATAAATTATTTACTCTTCTACCTATATCCCCCGCCCTCAGATTACAACTTACAATGCTACAATTCCTGGATATCCCCTAATAAGTCAAAATATGCGAGAAGGTTGGATTGGAAGTGTGTGTGTGTGTGGGGGGGGGGGGGGTAGGGGTAGGGGGAGGGGGGGGGAAGTGGGACCTGGATGAAGATCCAGTGGGCGGAATCTTACCTTGTCCCCTACGAAGAAGCCATCGCCGCCTTTGTTGGACTTCAGGAGTTTCTCCAGGTTGGTGAGGGTGGTTGGCAAAGTCTCTTCCGTAAAGGTCTTCTTAGCTTCCTCCTAGGAAAGGGTAACATAACTTGCCGTTATAACTTAATCTTACTACATTTGTATTTCTAGCATGTTAATTAGCGACCTTTGTCTTACTGGCTCGTTAAATAAATTCAATTGTATTTCGATCATATTAATTAACTACCTTTGTATTTCTAGCACATTAATGGATACTTTTGTATTGATAGCACGTTATGTACATTTGTGTGGCTAGCATGTTAATTAACGTTAATTAACGTTAATTAACTATACTTGTATTGCTAGCATTTAATTTGGACTGGTAAGACTGCTAGAGGACTCAGAAGTAGTAGTAGTAGTAGTAGTAGTAGTAGTAGTAGTAGCAGCAGTAGTAGTAGTAGTGGTAGCAGTAGTGGTAGCAGTAGCAGTAGTAGTAGCAACAATAGCCTCCGAAGCAAGAGGAGCAGCAGCAGCAGGAGGAGTAGTAGTAGTAGTAGGAGGAGGAGGAGGAGGAGGAGGAGGAGGCGGAGAAAGAGGAAGAGGAGAAGATGGAGGAAGAGTAATAGTTCCGCAATGTTTGCGTAAAGTACATGTGTACTGTGTTAATTAAACACCGCTAGGCGGGGTCATTACATTCACTGTTGTGTGGCTGTCTGTGTAAGTGATCATGTTCAAAATACATTGTATCTCAAAAATACTGAACCAATCTACTTCGTTTTTGGCGGAGGTCTTCGCTCTGACTTAGGGAGGAAACCCTTCGATTTTGAAAAAAAAAAAAAAAAAAAACTCGCGCCGGGGTAAGGGTGGGTGGGCAGTGGTATGGAGAGTGAGGTAGAAATTTTGGCCTAATGATTAAAGATAGGAGAAAAAATTTTGAGTCGCTATAACATCTAAACGGTGCGAGATAGACATGTGGTTACTATTACACACTAATAGGAAGTCATATATTGGGACGCCAACTGCACCATTAGATCATGACCTTGAGTGACTCAGATTTCGATGCATTATATCTCTTAAAGGAGCTTAGATGGGCCCTATGTTGCTATTAACCATTAATAGGAACCATATATGGGGAGGTCCAATGGCACCACCACATTCGCACTTGAGTGTCCGTGAAAGTTCAAAGTCAAGGTCACCCAGATTTCCAGGCTTTTTGTCTCATGAAGGAGCTTAGATATGTCCTGTGTGGCTATTATCCATAAATATGAAACCATATATGAGGAGTCGAACATTTATTGTTCAAAGTCATGGTCACTCCAATTGCGAAGCCTTACATCTCGTATAGGAGCTTTGATAGACCCTCTGTTACTGTTAACCATTAATAGGAAACCACTTATGCCACTTCCAATGGCACCATTAAATTTGGCATTGAGTGACCTTGAAAGCCAAGGTCACTTGAGATTTTCAAGAAGGAGCCGAGTTAGACCATATGTTACTATTAAACATTAATGGGAAACCATATAAGGGGAGTTTAATGACACTATTACATTTGACCTTGAGTGACCTTGAAGGTCAAGGTCATTTACATTTTGAGTGGTAAGAAAGCTGTTCATCATGGATATCCACATCAGAGAATGCATTTGTGGGTAGGCGTTTTTTTCCGTTGTCCCAGCGGTCTTTCTTGTTCAGAATATACGAATAAAATGTGCTTACCTTTCGTGTTTCATCTTTCTCAGTCATGAATTTCACCACCCCAGCCATCAGGTCATCTACTGTGTCAGCGATCATGTCAACCCGGGCTTGGTTCATATTGTCAGCACCACCGGCCATATCTGACAGGCAGCAACAAGAATTCTGATACAAATCAGGCTAATTCCTTTCTTCTTCTTCTTCTTCTTCTTCTTCTTCTTCTTCTTCTTCTTCTTCTTCTTCTTCTTCTTCTACAACTACTGCTGCTGATGCTGCTACTGCTGCTGCTGCTGCCGCTATTACCTCTACTGCTGCTGTTGCTGATGCTTCTGCTTCTTCTACTACTACTACTACTACTACTACTACTACTACTACTACTACTACTACTACTACTACTACTACTACTACTACTCCTGCTGCTGCTGCTGCTGCTGCTGCTACTTCCGACCCAATATGATAGGGCTGTTCACCGTAAGAAGGGCAGAGATCTCTGGAATTGATCTTTTCCCAGGGAACGCCCACCAGAGCTTTGGGACTGGCACAGGGGGCGGGGCTTAACAGCAGAGTGACATTTGTCGGTAGCGACCTTGTGAGGCTGTGTAACCACAGCATGCAGCAGTTACAATGGAAAAGGTTGTTCCGTAGATCCAGGTCTGTTGGAATAGGCGTGTCTGCTTCCTGAAAATAAACAAAATGCGCAATATATTCCCCATATCCTCGAACCAGGGACTTTTCTTAGCGGGCTAGACACCCTAGTCCCCCTGTTGAACCTCGTGACTCGAATCGTAGTCCAGCGAGCGGACGCCCCACTACTGGCCAGCCAATCAGGGCTGACCAGATCCAGACTCCAGCTATATGCAGCCCGAGCTGCATATAGCGTCAGTTCTGTTTTGGTGCTGACTTTCAAGAACTTGC
>JAAUYG010020353.1_pt1 | contig 10164 bp, 6 predicted proteins | sample 7278091 | NCBI WGS metagenome assembly JAAUYG01 (sample SAMN14350201, study PRJNA611818) | marine sediment metagenome | isolation source: surface marine sediment (0.6m) | place: French Polynesia: Moorea | collected 2018-08
CACACACCACCACCACCACCACCACCACCACCACCACCACCACCACCACCATCACCACCAAAAAGGATCTCACACTTACATACTTGGCAGCAAACATGAAAGGACTACCATGGCATTGTGCTTGGACTTCAGGGTACGCATTCTTGAAAAGTCATAATTAGAACAGGCATGTTTTCCATGGTCAATTTTCTGGATAGCTTCGCTTGTGTGTTGACAGCTGGGATTGACTGCATGCCCAGCTAGGTTGTTATCTTATGTGTTAGTCCATTTATTTATTTATTTATTTATTTATTTATTCGGAGGGGGTGACAACTCGAAACCCCCTTTCCAAAATCCTGCATCCGCCCCCCCGGGGTCCACTCAAGTGCAAGCCCTAATACTTCCATGCTCAAATCCGCCTTGGTACTGCAGCAGGACGTTATGATCGGTTGTGAGAAAGTAAATGATCCCTTCCTGGAAAATGAGACTGCCGAGTTCGGGGCGGGCGTCACATTCTAGAAATTCTTAAGAGGACTTTCTTTTTGCATTCGAAAAGGCTAAGAATATTTTATGAAATAATGTCAGTATTATTCCTGCTAATATGGAGATGACACTTAAGTCACGGTATATATTCCTACTGGTAAAGGCATAATTCAATATCGCGTGCGATGCCACTTGAGAAAATAATTCCTCCCTTCCTAGAAATGCTCTGCGATTCCACAGGAATCTCCCGGAATCTCTGCAAAAACGAGATTATGTGGATTCGCTGAAAATCTATTCAAGATGGCAGAACTTAATGGAATTACTTGATGTGTTGGGAAATCACCATATTTACCTTATGTTGAGCTACAAGACCTGCCACAAGATTGTATAAAGAGGTAAGCCATGATTTCCTGGATTCTGGAACACTGCCAACAAATAGCATATGGATTCATCAGTTCATAACTCATGTAACCGATATCGATAACTTGATCTATACTACATGTAGATATATTAAGCCTAATGATGGTAGCTTAGATTATGTCGCTGATGCTGGATCTATGTATTCAACTGTATTGCGATGATGAATGAGGTATTAATCACGTTCCCCATCCCGATTACCACTATTTTAATATAATAGTACAGACATTGCCATTGGCAATGATCAGCTGACCTTTCTCTTCTCAGTTACTATGTCTATGGTACTTATGCTCTATATTTCTCATAGATCCCAAGTGTTGATTCTTGACAACCGAGTAGATAAATTATTGTCCTTTTTGTACTTTTGTACCTCGTTTTTATATGGCATGTTTAATTGCTGAGATAAAAGACACATACATACAGGCCCCTGCTCTATAAATATTTTAATTTTGATAATTCAATACCACAGACAAGGGGTCCCGTATCATGAAACAAAAAATAAAAAAAAAATTCTCAAAAAATCTCTTTGGGGAAATGAGATTTGAATTTTGAAGGTTTTTACAACAGATGCATGTATCGAGGCCAATGAATAAAAATGCAATTTATGTATGCCACAGATGTGCCACTTGATTCTGAGACACAAGAAAAAATCTAAGGACATAAGTTATCCCACCCTAATGAATGCCAGTGTATGACAAAAAATCTTATTTAACAGACATCGACTAAAGGATAGTCAAAATAACCTGACTTAATTGACATGGTTAACTGTACCAAAATTAAATGGAAAAAAATATTATCACAATATGTGTCATGCCAAGCATCATGTTTCTTGATACCACAATAAAGCAGTGACTCCTCAGGCATAATTTATTTGACCAAGAAATATTAACACTCCCAAAAATTGAATATGTTGTTGCAGCAAAATACAAGATGTAGATGTACATATTCACTCTTCATATACCGTGTTTGGTATTGAAAAATACAGGGTTAACAATGTCACAGACAGTAGGATGATGATGATGATGAATCAGCCAGGGTACGCTGGCCATACCCTGTCTGATATTGTACACGTGGGTCAAGCTAATACCAGAAGAATTGAGTGAATCTACATAAGCTGTTAGCAGTTTTTGCCAGCCTTAATTTATATACTACCGGTACTTTTACCGTTTTGAGAGTATCCAGCAAGAAGTCTTGCGAGCGAGCAGACATATAAGGAATCCTGCTACTCAGTAAATTACATTTATGTTATTATAGTGCTGTGGTCACTGTTTGCAGGGCAGACTTTGTGGTTTAGACGCATTGTCTAGTGAAGATGTATAATGAAAGCTAACAGCTATACAGTACTTCCCTTCTAATAGGGACACCCCTTCTACCAAACATTCTGTTCTTGTTAGAGAGGTGACCTTTTTGCTGAGACCGTGAGAGGGAGAATCGCATTGCAGTCACACTTGCATGGTGAGAATTTGTGTCATTTCATTTTGTAGAGGGCATCTTCTCTAAAGAGGGTGAAATAGTGAAATAAGAGAAGGACCACTAACTGTAATAGGTCTGATCATGCATGCAGTTAAACTCCCTTATGAGTGTCCCCCCCTCCCCTCTCCAAATATTGGATTTGATATAGGTGTTCACGAGTTTCTAAGCCATCAATTTTAATTCTGGCAAGTTGATTGCTACATGTTTAACGTGTACCATGTGTACGTGTGGTAATGCTCTTAATATGTTGTTGCCATGAGACAGAGACATGATTATTTATTTAGCTTAGAACCTACAATATAATTGGATAAAGTTTGCTTGTGTCAATTTCCAAACCACAATTATTTTGAACCCTAATCCAGGATTCCTAGTTGGCCAGAATGGAGCATATATGTACATGTATCATGTGTGTGTACTGGTGCTCTTGCAAGGTTTCGTAGGGGGGTGGGGGTGGGGGACCTATAACACATTATATATCTTGAGAGCTATTAAAAGCCAAATTCAGTTAATACTATCACACATACTGGCAAATAAATGGAGACTGGATAGGTAGAATTTGCCACTACAGTCAGGAATACAACTTGTATGTTACAGTCTGGAGTATGTATATATAGATTACATTTAGTACCCATAACTGTGCTAAAATTTCAGTGAAAGAATATGAGTGGTAAACACCTGTGTGCTGTAATACTAAAATTATTCCATATTTAGTGGGAAGTCTTGAAAGGTCATCATGGAGCTCGCATTCTTGTTCATTTTCATCATTATGTATCTGACACTGACAGCTATAACTAAATGTCACTTGAAATCACTTTGTGCTTTTTTTTCATACGTAAGACCAGCTATAACACTCTATACTATATTATATGGGTAAGTGGTGCCAATTCTGTTGTTGGATCGGAACATGATCTCCTGGGGATCAACAGTTCCAGCATATTGTTCTTTGGTGTTCGTACAGGAGTGGCCTCAACAGTATTCAGACTACAATATATTTCACCATATTTGACTCTGTGTGTGAAGAACGTTTCATCAGAAAAACTATATTTCAAGTTAGAGGTAATGGTACTACTAAAAACTTACTAATAATCTATATATGTTATATGCAGAGTGATTTAGGAGTGCAGGATGGCCAGCTACTGTTAAAAAAAAAGTATTATTCCAATGATCTACTGCTGTTTACCTCTGTGTGCCTGGTGCACCTTTCTGGGCTCCATGTCAAGCTTATATACTAGGCATGCTATTGGGCATGGGAGCTGCCCCAGCTTCTGGATTCCTACCTGGCAGCTCTCAAGTGCATAGTGTGGTAGAATGTGGAAACACTGTGAAGGTATTTCCAGCTGCCGAGTGGCTGGCGGTTATCTCACAGAACTGCTGGGCCAGTTGCTGATTCACTTGTCTGCCTCCAGGAAGCCAAGTCTCAGTACATCCCCCCACTTCTGTGGCTTCCGTTTAGACCGGTTGTGCCACCACTCCAATCCAACCATATTATGCCGCATGTTAAAACGTTCAGATATTAGCCCACAATGAGCCTCTGCTGTGGTCTGGTTAATATGACCAGGCTTTGGATAGGCGGTATATGTACAGTGTATACCACAGAACCCAGGAGTATAATTTGTGTGGGTCCATAAGTATTATCTGTAAATGCTCATGGTGCTGGGGCCAGGACCATGATCAGTGTGGATAGTTTGGAGATAGTAGGTGGAGCAATCAAAAGGAGACTCTGTGTTATCCACATTTGGTACCATGCGTGAATTATTGACACAGTTCCTCCAATGGAAAAAATCAAGTAAGTTACTTGACAACAGAACTAAAGTTAACTCAGAAACTGAAGGTTAAACAGTGGAATTATAAGGTGTGGTCAGTGAAGCCAAGTGGAAGTTTTTTGATTATCAGTATATGTTTTTATACCAATATTATACTCTAGCAGCTCTACCAAAAATTCCCGGTCACAGACACATACGTGTAGCTAGTTATGTAGGATTATGTGTACAGAACTACCGATCTACTATAGTAAATCTAGCATATTGTATTTGTTACATTTAATTAATTCTGTTCATGCCCTTATATACTGGTATTAGAAATAAATGTTACAATCCTATAGAATCTGTGGCTCAAGAGGTCTAAGGTACAACCACCAAGGTAAATATATTGGTTGGTCATACCCCATTCACATGATCCAGAATGAAATTCTGTGTGATTATTTATGCATTGATTGCTGCTAGACTCATTATGTCTTTTGAGCTCTCTGGTCCATTTATAACAAATACAACAGCCATACCTCAGACCTATGGGATGAGTGTCTAAAAGTCAAAGTGTGAATGTATTTCAGGCAGTTAATATGATGTGCTATATATTGGAACATAGGGTATACATCATGTACATGTGGCTGCCAGATGCATAGAGTATGTGGTTATTACTGCTGTTACTCATGTTATTGCATGACCTATTGGGTACATGTAATTATAACATTATCCAGTACTGTGCCAGTGTGGAACACTAAGTTTTATGTTCACTAGACCAAGTGGTCTAGTGACTTTATTTTACACTAGACCATTGTTGTACATGCCGGACACAACAAGCAGTGCATAGAGTTATGCGGCTCACAAAATTTTTGTAGTTCACCTGTTAAATGAGGCTAAGAGCAGCAAGTTGTTCACCTGACAAATATTTGTGAAAAGAAGTTTTACTGGGTATATCATACCATACAAAATTAAAATACTGGTATCAAAAAGTGATACTTGACCAGCAGGTCTAGTGTCCAGTCAGTAACACTAGACCAGGCTTACCACACTGCTGTGCTATCATGAGTACATGTATTATAACCGGGGTACATGTACACATATGTATATGTAGCAGACTTCTCCCAGAAATCTGTGTCCTACAAGCCAGTTCTTTGACATCTTCTGACAGACACAAACTTGCCTGCCACATCCATCCAAAAGTCCGCGATAGCTGCAGGCAAGGTGGTTTTCCGGCTGAACTACTGGCACATCATCATGATCATGTCATGATTGTTATCACATACTTGTGTCATACAGGTAGATGCATACCAGTATACGTTACAGATGTTAATTGTTCCTGGTCTTTGACTTGGTCATGTTATGTCGTTATCGCATGTTTGCAACCCAATGTATCATGCATGAATATGATGAACCTGCTTATTGCTATCAAATGGAATACAATGATTTTACAGATGTCTGTGTCCCTTCACCATGCTTACTTGATGAAAAGTTGAAGAATTAATTATTTGATTTCTACTTCGGAATTGTCTTATTTGTGAGTTTCCTTGCTTTGCAGTGGCCGAGCGACAGATGGAGGAGCAGGAGGAGGGACGAGTGGTCCACCCCCCAGCCTCTCTTTACAGGGGATTGGACTGCAATGACAATGCACACATCCAGCAGCAACACACCCTCATAGATGCCAATAATGTAAGTACATTATCATATAATCATGGTAATACAGAATGCATTTGTTTTGCATGTTTGCATGTAACAAGCTTTTGGGGTTTCCGTAGTATAGTTACCATGGTTACTAAGAAGTTAATAATAAGTGATATACATTTCAAATATATGTAAGAGCCTTAGGGGTCAAGCCATGTACATGAAGACTTTGAATTTATTTACTTGTGTGAGAAATGTACTTTTGCTCCCCCTGTACAGTATGACTGTTCATTAGTATCAAAATCTCTTAGTTGCTGAAATTGTCACTAATCAACTTACCATTGTTACCTGTGTCCAAAATTGTCAAATCTTCCCAAGGCATGTTAGAATACGCCTAGTTATGATTATTTAGGCTTGGTATTCACATGACTCTTATCTCCGCCATATTGCCCAGTGTGTCTGCAGTGACCTTCGCTAGTCCCCGCAGAGGCCGGGCGCCAGACAGACCGTTCTGGATCTAAACCATCCATTGCCAGCTTTGTTGCCAAAACGTATAGATCTAACAATAACAGTTACCTGTGTTACCACATGTGCCTTAAAGGTTATAGCCGTCCAGATGGTAATAATCATCTAACAGGGCAGGCTACATTTTCATATGAACATATACATTACGTGCATGTACATACCGGGTATATGGAAATAAAACCTGCCCTGATAGATGAATATATGTCACATTATAATGCATACTGGCTAGCACTTACAATTACTAGTATCCAGTAACTTAATATCAAAAAAAAAAAAAAAAAGAAAGAAAAGAAGATCAGGCTCTGAAGATAAGACATGTTTGCGATGCAAAATGGTCCAGCTTCTGGCTAATAATTGAATCTATTGAACATGCAGAATTCTGTTCAAGGCCTTTACATGGTTCATTGCTGAATTCCAAAGGTGCACCAATTCCACTTGGTGCCAATTATTTCACAAACGTACCGGTACCCAACATTTACCCATACTTATTTACATTGGAACTAAATGGGTCAAGTTGTGCCATGACATGTCAGTCAATAGATCATGTTTTCCCAATTCAAAGACTTAACGTTATTGGTATGTACAGTATATACTCATACCAAGTATTGAATATCAAGATGTGCATTGAAGGATAATCTATGCTGTATTGATGTGGTCTTCTTCAATAGTATGGTATTGTGAAGTGGCGCGCTTCATTCTCCTTACTATAGTACCGGTAGTCACATTTAGGACACCCAACGGTTAGGCCACACTGAGAAATGTTCGCAAGTGCTTGGCCACTTCTAAGGTCAATTTAAGCAGTTGGTACAAATGTACATGTACTTATCACAACATTGATCAAGATCTGCTGTTATGATAAAATCACCATAGCCAACAAATGTACTCAGTATGATCATGATGTTTCGTGTTATCATGCACGGCCGTCTTCTTTGACGCCAACATAGAACTGTGCATGTTATGCTTCCGAGAAGTGATGATAAATAGACTAGCTTCGAGTGCCACTCCTGCTGCTCTAGCCATACATAGTATAGTATCATGTATTTTGAGAGGAAATCTTCAAAGTCAGTAACACGAAGATTCAGGAGAAACATCTGAAGTAATCTTAGTACACTAGGAGTGACAGGAGTAACAGCCTGACAGGACTCTAGCTTATTTCCGTTAAGGGCAAGTCATAAAATCGGCATGGCTTGTGTGATTACTGATACTAGTATGTGATAAGGGCCGAAACTGCTAGATATGGATGGAGGGCAGTCCTGGAACCTACAATATCACATGCATCTACAGTGGAAGCCAAATTGTGGGCAAGGCTTACATCACGCACTAAAGATCTGAGTTTGCTGGGATATGAGGAGATTGTTACACTGCTACCGTTGCTATAAAAACTATAAAATAATCATGAGATACGTGCACGTGGACCTTTGCAATGGGGACTGGATTTTGTGGATGCAGACGGTTAACTACCACCCCATCCTTAATAGAAGGATGTGTGCTAGTGCAAAGGTATGAGTGGACTTCTATTTCAACTTGTAACAGGCACTGCCAGGGCAAGTCCATTTGCTTGACTAGTATTTTATTTTGAACTACATGTACTTTCAATTGCTTTAGTTAGATCATATGATGCCGTCATGTTAATCAATAACTGCACTGGTATGGCTAATACTAGTATCCTGAAATTGTTACATAGGAACATATGGAAGGTGGAAATGCTAGATGTTAACAAGTTCCATATTTATTTGAAATCTTAAAGTTTGGCTTACCGTAATTTTCGCTGTCTAAACCAGCTTGTGACACAAATGATTTTTACCCTAGATATATACAAATTGTAAGTATAAGGTGCATAAGGCAAAATGTTTTCAAATTTGGCCTTCAGATGCTAAATTTTGACCAAAAACAGATGTGAGAAGAACATCTGTTGAATCATAGCTGTGTCACTGGAGCAGTCTACAGCAATATATGCATGATCCAGTTATCTGGGTATCAGGCAATTTTGCCCCTGTTTGGCAAGCGACCCTTCGACCCTCCCTCGTGTCCACTCCCCCTCACTCAGATGACGCATGTGGTCGTCACGTAGCCTTGGATGCAAGAGCTGTCTCAGTCCCACTGCTGCCTGTATACAGTAGGACCCGCATTGCCATGCATGTTTGGGTGAAGGTTTTCAGTTATTGATAAATAGGTCACTGTGTAATTCATTTCTGACAGATATACCAGTAATTACTACAGTTGTTAGAGCCAATTATGATTATAAGGTGGCCTGTAGGCTGGTCGGGACGTGTCAACATTAGGTCCCCTCCAGTCCTGGGTGGTCTGGCTAATACTGGGTATGCACTGAGTGTGGTTGTTCACCATATTCACTCTATCCCAAGCCACTCAGGGCAAGCCGCCAGCATGTCTGACTGGTGCCATTCCCCCATATAAGGCCTTCCATGGATTGTCTGTGAGAGCCAGGTCCAGGCAGGCAGTGATGTATTTCTCTGGGCCTGACAAATGATAAGTGTATTGATCGGGAGGGTGGCTGGCTGTGGTGTACCGTGTCCCACAGTTGTGGTTGGACCAACAAAAACAAGGGTCTGGCCTTCCAGGAATTTCTCCCTCACTGCCATGGGACATAAGTGGACCATCCCCAAATATAATCCCCAAAATAGCACAACCATATTGAACAACAGGCTTACTACAGCAATATAAAACTGATGTAAGGAAGTTAGATTTAATATCCATGATATCATACCCATGTTTAACTATGTTAAATGTCAGCAGAATTATAATTACATTTATGCCCTTCATTATTACTGTATCATGAGAAATCTAAGATCCCAGGGATAACCCTTGGCATGTGTAATACTGCCACATGGGCCAAGGACGGTGGCCTGGGGGGGCTTTGGGAATTATGAGGACAATAATATTAAGCGCATATTAAGTATTTGCTCAACATTTACATATTCAAGCTGTGATGTTTGCTGCATCTCCAAATGGCCTTGGTGGTAGTTGAGTAATCAAATATTGTAGAAAGTGTGTATTGCTGTAAATTATATGCTGGTCGGATGGCGGTTTTACACATGATATACTTCTAATATGTACATGTATATGGATTTCAAGGTCAGTTCAGTTGTTGAGTATCAAGGACTTAACCTTTGGATCAATGGTACATAATATTTTAATAAATACTGAAACTGTGGAGGTGTAGTTTATCAGTCCGAGTCATAACTTTTTCATGTCTTTTATAAGGCCATGTGTATCATGCATATCCCAAGATCATTTAACTAGCATGCTTCTTATTGGTAAAACATTTTAATGAATTATGATTTTCTGGTAATGCCCTATAGTGACTATTTAATATATTACCCGGTGCATGCACTCTGAGACTAGACAACTAAAATTGATACCTTATTTAAGGTCATGTAGCATTGTAGTAATAACTAGCTGTTACTGTTAGCATGTGTGGTTCTACCTAAGCTAAACATGTACCAGTACATGAAATAATTATCTACTAGTATCTGTCACGAGTTGCAGGTTCGGCAAGCTATAAGACGTTCAGCTTCAAATCTATGGATCACGAGTTGTTTTATTGAGTTGGAATTCAGTCTGGGAAACTTTCATTTTTTACTTCATTATCTGCATGTTGGATTTAAACTTAGATCACCCTCATATACCAGTGGCAGTATGGGTACTTTCATTGGAGAAAATAACGTACTAGTAGATAACTTGATACAATACTTGTACATGATACATGTAAGTTCACTACACTGTGCACATGTGCATGCTCAGTATGTTATATGGTAGTATATTTAGCTAAGTAACAGTACTGGTACTAGCTTTTAGTCACTTGAGACTCAGGATCAATATGTACTCATTCCAGATGACCAACCATGAGGGTGATCTATCCCCTGGTGTCCAGAGAGGGGAGGGTGGA
>JAAUYG010053484.1_pt1 | contig 10164 bp, 9 predicted proteins | sample 7278091 | NCBI WGS metagenome assembly JAAUYG01 (sample SAMN14350201, study PRJNA611818) | marine sediment metagenome | isolation source: surface marine sediment (0.6m) | place: French Polynesia: Moorea | collected 2018-08
GACGCCGGACGAATTTCGATTTCATGAGCTCTGCTGACATAGTCAAGCAGAGCTAAAAATGTTTTAACTGTTGACAGATACATTTATGTGTGGCAGTATTTTCAAAATCTTTATATGATTGACTTCTTTAACAAAATCAAGTTCCCAGTGGCAAGAATGTATGTACATGTACATGTACATACAGTTTGGTGGAATGGTAGTCATACAATTAAACATGTAGATACATCCTGCAGTTTTTAAGTTTGGGAAGGAAATTGAGTAGAAAGCTCTACAGAATCAAAACATTGCATTGTTGCATTATTATTTACTTAACAAGTTTTACAACTGGCTTACCAACTTCGGAGTCTTTGCCAAGTTCTTCGTAACTCCCATACGCTCTCGGAACACGAAATCTGTCTCCAAAACTGCGAGCTCGATCCAAATTTCTGGCGGCCACTGCAACAACCTGGAAAATGACCGAAGGTAAAATTCTGAAAAAGTTATACTCAATTTTCACGAGATAGAGAAGGAATTTTCATGTTTCACATTTGAAATGGTCAATCAATTGTTATGTAATTATCTGTCACTTACAGAGCTGGTTAGATTGTATATCATTTATTGACATTACAATATCCCTTGGTAATGTATTACCCCTTGGTAATGTATTACCCTTTGGTAATGTATTGCCCCTTGGTAATATCTATTACCTTGTGCTCTTCCTTGGGCAGGCTTGTCAGTGCCAGTGTGAAGTCATTGGAAATCTCACCACAGCCAGCAATGCCCCATCTAACCATCATGGCAGACATTATGAAGGTCTGGATTTTTAGGCATCAATATCACCAGCCTCTGAGGAAGACAAGAGAGTCCTGCCACACATCTGTCACAGCTGTGGCCAGCAATACGGAGAGAATTTTAAACACCATGTTAGGAAAATGTCCCATTAAGTTACCTGAAACAACGTGAAAAGTCTTGAAAAATGTCGGATGCTGCATCCACTCATGATTGGTCAAAATTATTATCCAACCCTAGTCTGGGTTGGCTGAAGGCCGCATGATTACCATGGTCACATGTACCAGCAGTATTTGGCTTCTAGATGAAACCACCTACAGTATATGTATGCATGTGGAGATTTTGTGTACATGCAGTAATTCGTATTAATGCCTTCAAATTGTTTTGCCCTTATCATGTTGTTACATGTATTGCACTATGGGTGAGCTAAAGTGGTTACACCGATAACCAGCTGTCTGAAATGTCATTATGGTCTTTTTATTTATGTGTTTTAATCACTACAAAATGAAAACCTGTTGGAGAAGTGGCTTTGAAAATGTGATTTTCACAAAATTCACAAGTGCACTGAATGAACCCAAAATGAACTTCATACCTTGAAGCTCAATTTGGCTAGCACGGACATAAAATACCTACATAAGAAAAACCCAATGTTAAGTACACATAATAGTTTTTATTCAAATGGGCACATTTTTGACAAAAAAAGGAACAAGACAATATATCTGTACATGTATTCCAGTAAAGAATATGGTCAGGAAAGTGTACAAGCTGGTGTATACCGCAAGGTACATGTACCTTTTTGTACCCGGCACATGCCCTTCATGTATTGGTACCAGTATTGATGCTATATCTGGGCTTGCACTACGTATTAGCCACAAAGCTAAATGCTAAAAGAATTCCCATGTGGCTAAAAGAAGTACGCATGTAATCACAATTCATATTATAATACTCAAGCAAAATAGAATTTACTGTATAACTCACAATTCATACCATAATACTGATTAGGTAAAATAGAATTTAACATATAATTCAATTCATATTAAAATAATGAAGAAAATTAGAATTTAATGCATAACTCACTATTCATACTATAATACTAAAGCAAAATAGAATTTAATATGTTAACAATAATGCAATGTTAATAATTTAATGTTAACAATGTATAATTTCAATACAATACTGCACATGAATTTCTGTAAGAATAACGCACATACATTTGGAACTCCTAGAACTACAATGTATCTGTAATTCATGTATTACACTGAACAGCATACACTTCTGCTATTGCTTCACATGCATTTGGAACTACTACACATAACAATCTATGATTTCAGTGTACCGGTAGTATTGTATGTCTACAAATACTGCACCCATTTGGAGGAACCTGCAGGAACCTTCATATTAGAAGCATTATTATCATTTACCTGAAATATCTCCCTATACTTTACCATTGGAATGATCGTGCAATAAATCTCTTTACTGAATGATGACTTTTTGTTTTAATATCACACTCTGACACTGACCCAGCTCTTCAGCCAATAGTCACTCTATGTTTACGTAATTCTATTGTTTGTTTTGGCTGCATTGCCAAGGTTCTGGGCCGTTGCTATGTGCCCAACAGGCATGGCAAGGAAACACAATGGAAGCAATGTAGTGTCCAAATGTGCTTTTCTTGTGTAAAATGTGACTTAATATGACGTAACATACACGTATGCTAAAAGTAAAGTATCAGGTATATAATTATTTAATCATTTCTTTGTATTGACCAAACGTTGCATTCCAACGAAATTGCAGCTGTTGGTCCACACAAAATAAACCATTAAACTCCTGCAATAACCCTTCATAATATAAATTACATAATTACGTTCATCAGAGTACAGAAATGTGTGTCTACTCTGTAAGTAATTGCTAGTAGCTATCGAAAATGTACTAAAGATCTACTGACAAATGTGCATAAAACACTAACTACCATGTAAATGGGCTGGGCCTTCAACATTCTGTCTATTGTACATGTGCATGTATACATTCCAGGTGCATACATGTAATAAATTTTACTACAGTAATCCCCCTCTAATAAGGACATCCCTTCTGCCAAACAATTCTGTCCTTATTAGAGTGGTGTCCTTTGGTGAGAGGGAGTATTACATGCAATTTGTGTCCTTTATAGAGGGGTGTCTTCTCTAGAGAGTGTCCTTAAGGGAGGAACCACTGTACTTAATTATTTACTAAATGTATACGGCCACTGAGTGAATACAATTCCCTGGCAACATTTAGCTCAGACACACTTTCAGTAGTGGCACATCACATGTACACTATTTCCTTCACTTGTACAAATCGGGAGCCTCACTCACTCTAAACAAATACCATGATAATATTAAATGTAAGTTCTACATATATCCATACAGTGGGTCATCTCTTAGTGGACACTCTCAACAGAGGCCACCCTCTCTTATAAGGCCATAAATCATTTGCACGACTGCTAATGATGGAGTTACTTTTCCCCCTCACCAAAGGCCATCTCTCTAATGTGGCCAGAGTTTCTTGGCAAATTGGGTGGCCTTATTAGAGAGGGACTACTGTACTGACATGATATGCAAATATGCAAGTAACACATAATATCCATATATACTTGACTATACCTAACAGACCCAGCTGATCATCAGTACATGACGGCATTTGGTATAAATGGTATTGAAACTACATTGTACTAATACTGATATGATATAGAATGTATAAATTACAATATCTAGTTGATCACTTTCACTTCTCTAAATACAACACAGCTATGTGTACTTGTAATACAGCCACTAAATTCTTTATACATACTCTCTGTGGACATGGCTGTACACTGCAGCCCTCAGAGCGGTGTGTCCTGTACAAGATCGGTGTCAAACTGCACTCCCAGCTGTCGCCGAACTTCGTCCATGATCCAAGCAATCCTACGACTGGTCTCATGTGACACCAACGACAGTTCGGTCTCACCTTCATTTTGGAATGTAAAAAAAAAAACGAAGAAAAGTACTGATACAGACACTGAAATGCAATGCTAACAAGATCACATATACATATAATAGTAGTGGTTAATTTTATAAGGTAAATTTATATTCTTAGTAGGTAGACTATACTTAAATTTTAAAATTGTTAAACATAATATATTTTACATTTAAATTTGTAGTATTTATATGACAGTTTAAGCTTATTAAACTGCCATAGAGTATGTTCATATAATAATGGCAGTATAATATACAGTTTAATAATAATTGACAGTTTAGATGACTTCAGTTCAAGTTACATAAGTTACATACATGTACACAAAATGAAAACAGCCATGATCACACAATATACTCTGTATATCCAGTATGAGACTGGATAACACTTTTCATTTTTTTCTAAAGTGCCCGACTTTGGCCAACCAATGCGTCACACTGATGAATAGGGTCACTAATATACTAAATACTGTCAACAGTCTAAATATTAACATCTTTATTCGGAATTTGACTGATTTGCATTCACTTTTACTGCATGGCTCATCGCTCTTAAGCCTTGAAGTCAATACTTGTATTTTTTCAGCTGTTATATTAATGAAACTAATCGCTTTGAGTAGAATTCCGTAATGTTGAGTGAACAATTATTATTATTTCTTCTACTGTTTATTATTTTTCAGTGTCGCCGCCTCGCTCCATGTGTATGTATGTGAGGTGAGCATTAAAATGCCTTTGGGCTTGTTCTCAACCTCAGAAAATAATAAAAGTTTATACAAAAAAATATATATATATATACTCTGTATTCATGATATGTACCACTTTTCTTTCAGTTCATAGTGTCATTATTGCCAGACTGACTTCGCTATACATCTATCTCATACGCCATGTACAACATGGCGAGAGTTTTCCACAAAACACTTAACAAGTCTAAAGATTTGACTTGAGTACAGATTTTCTAGCCAATCACACTCCATTGATGGACTCAAGTCAAAACTGTTAGACTTAAGTTTTTTGAGACACTCAGCCCATACTATCAAAGATCAATGGCTACATTAGCTATTAATAGACTCCTTAGGGTGACTTGCTGGTCATCTTCATCCTGAACCTCATTTATGGAACAGTATCTCCTCGGTATTTAAAAAGTCTCAAATCTGATTGAAAAAATTTTCCGAATGTTACATCCCCGCAATGGATAGTGGATACCCACCACGTAGAAGACCTTCCCGTACAGCCTGGGCTTCATATCGTAGGCCTCCTTGACCTGGGTATATCGAACCCTCCATCTCCATCAACGGGTGTTCCTCCTGTCCGGACGGAAGATCAAGCTTCGACGGACAATACAAGAACTCTGGAATCTACAATTAAGACAATCTAAAACCAGCACAAAGTTTAATGCTCCTGGCGGTTTTTGACTGACAAATTTATGTATGAGAATAAAGAGAACCCATAGAATTAAGACCACTCAAATGTGAAGAGTGACTGGTCTCAATTCTGGCATTCCACTATTCGTAGAACTCAAAATAGGCTAAATGTACATGTATATACCGTACCCAGGATATCTCATGGAGTATACATGTTGTACAGATGTACAGTGGTCCCCCCATTTTAAAACCACCCGGTGGACTATATAATAAGGGCAATGTGGTCTTATATTTCAGGTGGTCATAAAATAAAGGTCCAAGAGCACACAAAAACGGTCTTTGGAACCAAATTAAGTGGTCTTGTATAAACAAGGTAGTCTTAAAATTAAGGGTGCAAAATACAAGGACCACTGTGCATGTAGTTACCGTATACCGGTGACTATTTCCTCCTTTCCCATGCATATACATTGTAATTCATGTTTTCTTCTGCAAAAGGTCTTTGTTGACAACCCCTAAGTTGCCCCCCCCCCCCCCCAGATGAGCCCATTTTGGCTTTGCCACACTGTGCATATACAATTTGTTCTTCCTCTGTATATGTGTAACTTGTATTAAAATGTACTCAAGAGTACGAAATAAAGATGATGATGATGATGATGATGATGATGATGCTGATGATGATGATGAGGAGGATGATGACAGAAATCTAGTTTAGTGTCCACTGGTACAAGTCTAGGCTTGAGTCCATGTTTATACCTTTATAACCCCTTTGGTACCCATCACTGTTGCCATCTTGGCTAAATCACAGCTGAGAGAAATCGTCAGAACCGCCATCCGGTTGCCTGGATACATCAGGGTGATATTGGAGGTGTCGTCCACTCCTGGAATACGGTTACATATGAGTATGTTAATAGTGTACATGTACCTCATGAGACACATACTCTTTAATAGAGGTACCTCTAACATACCACCTACATGGACATGTGTATTACATGTAATTTTAAGATGTTGTTTTGGGTGTCAGTCATCTTACAATACATAAAGCTCTACAGTAGTTGAGACTGATAGCTCTTCCCAAGCTTTCAGCCATCACTGGCCTTCTTTGGTGGTAGTAGTGACATCAAACAAATGTCAACATAACGGCAGTTAAAGCTACTCATACATCTAATTACTCTATTATACACCAAATTATATAATTATTATAAAAAGAATGCTTGGAGTTTATGATGCTCATACTTCGGATAAACATATACTTTTGGTAAATCAGTGGCGCTGTATTACATGGACATGTATTATAGATGACATGGAAAGTGCATGTCCTACTTGACATACTGGGTTGTAGTATGAAAGGAATTATAACACTTAAGGCTGACCTGAATCCAGCAAAGTTCCAGTGGCTACTATCTTTTCTGGTTTCTCTGGACCAAATATCATGTCTGCAAATTGTATTGGATAGATTCCGAAGTCCATCATAGCACCTCCGCCAAGCTGTTTGTCAGTCGTCCGACTGCGACTTAGAAGTTCAAATCCCAGGTCCGCTGTGACAATTCTTGGCTCGCCAATGGTACCATTGGACAGTTCTTCTCTAATACGCTGGTACACCGGGAAAAACCGGGACCAAATACCCTATAAAACAATCGCAGAACAAAAAAGGCTCTGTAGTGAAAATTCATACCAGAAAGCACAATAAACGTAACAACAACATTGCCTTCCTGGTGGCATAGCATTGGGTTCTTGAAAGAGTTGCATACATTGTGCATATAGCATGTGTAATGCCAATAAAAATGCCGTCTTACAGCATGCTAATATATGACAGGAGATCTTTGACATGCTCTGTTGTATTGACATGTAGGACTTTCTGTCAAGAATTTTATAAACTGAAATGGAGTTTTTATATTGTTAATACCTGAAGAACCCAACCCCTATAGTCACTGCTCTTCCTGTCGTGTGTACATGTATTGTGCCTGTGGTGTTATGGTGCTATACATGGCACAGCCACAAAGGCTGTGGCTTGAACACTGTTGAATCCTGATACCAGTGATCAATATGTACTCTTTCAAGACATGTGGCCTAAAAATGACACTATGACAACAGTCTATTGAGGCGGATTTCAATGTACATTTACATGTAAATTAGGGTCTAGGTCCTCCACAAGTGAACACGTTGGACTTGGTTGTGTGTGCAGGTGGTAGGTGTGATGATTATTTTGGACCTGTCTTGGTTCAGCCCAACGATTTATGCCCCTGCAGTTTTGGGACACCAACCCACTGACTCAGTTTCGTCACATGCGAGCAGAATGGAATCACTCAGACCAGAGATGGTCAGTAAGTTGTCTAACTCATTAGTGTGGAGCACCAGGCTGAGAGGTCCCGCTCCCCCCCCCCCTCCAGTTTTTACATGACGACTGTCGGGATTGAGCTCTGATCTCTCAAGCCCCAAGCAGATGCTCTAACTACTAGACCATGGGGTCAGTCCCAATATGAAGAATGAAATTACCCATAACTCAATTTGTACCTTAATTGATATACTCACCTGAAGCCAAACAGTTTACATCATATCCAACACTTGCACTGCATATATAGGTACACAGTCATTTCTGTAGTTTCAGATTGTTCTTGATACCTTTAACAAATCATGTTACAAGGCACTAGCCATTAACATAAAGGTTCTGTAGTGCACAAAATCTGCACTTACAGCCTTATACTAATAAGTGGTCTTATAATGAAGGTGCTATTAAGAAAAATCTTATAAAATAGAGGGATCACTCTAGTCAGTACTGCACAATAACAATGTAGTCCATCTTCCATCTTGCATTTATACCCCATGTAGGTGAATACAAGACTAAAAACAAGAGATTTTGGTAGGGGGTACTAGTAAATTAAAGCATGTCCTGTGTGGATACTGTACATACCTCCATGAAGAATTTTTTCTGTTCCTTTGCCACTGCCAGGACCTCATCCACCTGTCGGAGGTTCATAGCCATTGGTTTCTCACAAAGGACATGTTTCCCGGATCTTAACATCAGCTTTGACTGCTCCGCATGGTTAGGAGTTAGGGTACCGATGTAGACAATATCTGGCAAAGTAAAAAAAAAAAGTTGGCTATAGAGTAAATTAAGGTTCTTCATCTCTCACCCACATACATCAAGCCATGTACAGTAATCCCTCTATTTTACAACCCTCTATTTTAAGACCACCCTTGATTTGGTCCCAAAGGGTAACTTTCTGTGCTAAATGACCTTTATTTTAAGACCGCAACATAAGACCACAGTTTCTTGCTCACATGGATGGTCTTAAAATAGAGGGACCACTGTATCATTTTTAAGACCACTAAATTTTGGTGATACACAGTCAATTTACAGAATATATGGAATTGATGCAGTAAAATAGATGTTACAATTTTCCTTTTTAATTAAATGTGCTCCCTCTCATATCAACTACCAAGTGTTTATTATACTTACCTATCTCTGGGTCTTTGGCAAATTCCTCATAATTTCCATAATATTTGGAGACATTGAACTTTTCACCAAAAGTGCGTGCCCTATCAGCATCTCTTGCAGCAACAGCCACTACCTGAGATGACCATGTGAAGTAACATGAGTAAGGTAAGAGATTATAAAATCTACACAAAATATGGTCTGCTAATTGGTTAAAGTCTTGTACATTGAAGCAAAAGAAGCTTGACTACAGACACATTAATCCTCAAATGTGTGGACAGCCCCTGTTAGGACTTTGCTAAGTTGACATCACATCAATTAATAAAGAAGGCCAGTGATGGCCAAAAGCTGAGGAAGAGCTACAATATCTAGTCTCAGCTATGGTAATAAAATTTCATGTTATTCAACATGATTGAGACCAACAAACAACATCAATGCATATACCAAGCTTTTTTAGATCAATTCATGCAGATAAAATTGTTAACTGGTCTATTATTAGAGCTCCAAGCTAATTAAGGCACTTTCTACATTTTTACAGACAGTGCTGAATAAAGGCCCGTTAAAAAGTGACTTTGAGGCCATAAAGATGCCACAGCCCAGCACATATGTTCTGGGATTATTACACACAACAGTATATTTCGTTGTGACAGGAATCTGGGTATGATGTGATATATAGTTCTTGTGCTAGTTAGTATCTGTCATATACATTACTAGAATGGCTTTAGATAGCTATAATAGTATATTATAAACAGTAGTCCATCTATTTTACAACCCTCTATTTTAAGACCACCCTTGATTATAAGACTGCTTGATTTGGTCGCAAAGGGCAATTTTCTGTGTTAAATGACTTTTATTTTAAGACCACCTGCAATATAAGACCACATTTTTTTTGGTCCCATGGGTGGTCTTAAATAGAGGGACCACTGTACTGGGCAAAAAGGAAATTTCAATGCAGTGGTGCCCTTAGCCCCAAGTGAGTGCTTAGTCTGTACCCTATATGCAGCTGGCATAATGCATCATCCACAACTGAGTAAGGTGCAGACATGGCACACGTCATACATGCAGTAGTGATCACTGTAGACCACCTGTGAAGCAAGACACAGGGCTGGATCCAGACCCAAAATCTGACAGATGCATTTTCACGGAAATTTGCAATTGACTAAGTAAAACTCAGAAGAATAGAAATAATCTGCAAAATGCTATTAGCCAAACATGGGAAATATACATTTTTGACTAAAATAATCATAATAATATTAAAAACTTTAGAATCTGACCGATGCAAACAGTCGCGTATGCATCCCCATCAAAATCTGACCGATGCATTGGCATCTGTTGCACTGGTCTGGATCCGGCCCTGACGCGACACGCCATTCAAGCGACACATGACACATGTCTTTTTTTATCTTCGACAAATGACACCACACCCTAGCGACACAAAAATCGATAACATAGGTTGACATTTTTTTCGGCAAGCGAAACCTATGTTTCGGGTCAACTTAGTACTTAATTTGGTTCGACAAAATTGTTATATTTTGGTCCAAATAGTACAGTAATTGTGAAAAGGGTACCCCGATATGTGCAGCCCTGTAATACAGCCAAATATAACATTTAGTACACTTGC
>JAAUYG010072141.1_pt1 | contig 10164 bp, 10 predicted proteins | sample 7278091 | NCBI WGS metagenome assembly JAAUYG01 (sample SAMN14350201, study PRJNA611818) | marine sediment metagenome | isolation source: surface marine sediment (0.6m) | place: French Polynesia: Moorea | collected 2018-08
GGGATGGTAACTAGTGGCTGTTGGTGTTACCCGCCCCTGACGAAGGCAGAGAGATTCTGCCGAAAATTCGGGAACTTTTTCCACCATACATGTAATTTTGACTCTGTGTACAGAATGTCTCATCAGAAATTATGTTTCCAGAGTCCAAAAACATTCACTCCCAAACTAAATAATTATTGGAAATACCTAAAACAGTTTGGAAATATAAAGTTAATACTGCCATACTGTCAAGTGAGCTAATTTAGTAATCTAGGCAAATCATACCAGCAGACATCCCAAACCATGCAAATATCAGATAGTTCTGAATGATTCCAATATATATGTGTAACTCCACTGAAAACGTTTAAAACAACATATTAACATATTTTTTTTACCTTTTTGTTATGTTCAGTATAATTCAGGGAATATCCATCTCAAAAAGTTGCAGGTGCAACAGTGAATAAAAGTGGCCAGATCATTGGAGTGATGGTGAAACTGGACAAATACTGCATAATCATAATGTCTTCGTTGCCAAGGGCAGACTCCGCATGTATCCCAGACGAAGCCAACTCAGGTTTCTCGTTACATGTGCATATATTGATATGGTCCATTGGTTTTCCCACCTCCCCTTCCCTCACAGATCAATAATTTCCCTGCTGTGTTCTCACCCAACCAGACATCATTGCCTCTAACACCTCGCCGCGAGGTTCATTGACGTTTGCAAATACAATAAGCAGACGGAAGTGTAATGTAAGAGGCCAAGCTGTAAGATAAATGGTGCGTCATGAAGGCGACACATTTAGGCAGACAAATTGATTTGTCTTCAACGAAGATGCAAAGGCTGCCTTTTTATGGCAAGAATGATGAAGTAAAATAGAAGATTGAATGACTGTACTTAACTATATGTAAGAAATAGAAAAGTAATTACCAGTATACCCATTTTAAGTCTAGCTGCACATACAGTGCACGTAAAATGTACCAGTAAAGCCGATTAGTAAATGATAAAGCAGCAAAGTAATAACATGCATACAATGCTGCAGTTGTAACTTAACTAAAATATATATATATATATTTGTTCAAGTCAACATATTGACTATCAATTGATCATGCTAATAATGAAATCAAAGTGAAAATACATACATTTGGAATTATCCATAATATCCGATATCTTACATGTGTCTACCTAGCTTATATGTAACCTGATCATTGCCATAATTTCTAGGTTGGACATAAATAAATTTGCACATTATTTATTCCAACACATATAGCACAACATGCCATCACATTCATAGGACAACAAGATTTCACAAACAATCAAAACATTAATCTGAATTTTCACTTACCTAACAATAAGTGGCAATAATGTGTGGCTACCTAATGTATTACAAATGTATCAGAATATGTCAGTAATTTTCTTATCAGTTGTACTAGAGCGTGTAGTCTACACTGCTGTTTTAAATATGCATCCTGTAATGTGTAATGTTCCAACATAATTTCAGGCAAGCATATGTAACAGAAGTATGCAAAAATTACACTTTTCAGCTTCACATGTCAACGTCTACACCAATAATATGTCACACTATTTACCATAAATATCTATACATGTATATGTATGTTTGAATGCTTATCCAAAATATACTGTGCTCCTGTTTTCTGCCTAAGTACATGTACTTTAAACTTACAATTTTTAAGCAACTCAAAAATCCTTCCCTCTACAAAAAATCGCAGTTTAACCAATCCAAGATACAGTACAGGTTTCGCAAAACGCCGCTGCGGTCACGAATACCCAACACTGCTAAAACTGCATAGGACCTTTGACGCTTGGAACGTTTTTGTCTTCTGCGGGCAGGGATCGCTCTGTTGAAAAGTTTGCGTGCATTTAACAGTCAGAAGTTATCGTCAAGAAAGCACAGACTGACGTACACTAGCTTTTAGTAGCATTTGTGTGCAGAAGCCCGTAGAACAACGTCAATGAGCGGGAACATGCGTGTCCATGCCCGCATTTGCCATTGTTTATCGATCGTCAAATAACGTTATTTTCTGTCTAGTGTCCTGTGCCAATTACTGCACACAAGGAAATCCACAGGACGATACGGTGACTGGCATGTCTCATTCAATGCGCGCATTCAATATTAGCAAAACGTCCTGTGCACAAAAATACGGGCATTTTGCGAAAAGTGTACTGTAATACATGTATACATATTAGGCAGTGACAGTCCAGAGTCTAAGCCACGCCAGTGTATAGCATGGATTACCTGGCAAAGTGTCTGTATCTGTTCATACTAGGTAATAATGCAAGTTACAATGCATTAATATAAAAAAAATCAGTTATAAAGATAGACTGACATAGTACAGGGGTATATACATTTACATGTACATGTACGTACCACTGCCTCACACATACAGCCATGTGGTCGACCAGTTCCTCGTCACAGAGTTTGATGACTGCCACAAAAAACTGCAGTTTCTCATGGTCCTCCCACGTGGACAGCCACTGTAAGCATGACAAATACACCAGTATAGCCAGTATCATAATTTCATATACCAGCACTGTAAATTCATTAATGTTCACGGGCATTATTGTTTGCGTTTTTGAGGCATAACCATGTTTACAGGGATTAATATTTGCAGTTAGCTCAGGTCTTGTTCGTTATCTAGGTATATGAATTATGTTTACGGGTATTTATTTTTGCGATTTAAAGGTGGTCGCGAAGTTTGCAAAAAAAAAAAAAATTGCTTGCAAACATTAATAAGTACATTGTACAGTAGTCCCTCTATTTTACAAACCTTTATTTTAAGATCACCTTCATTATAAGACCACTTAAGTGGATTCTCAAATGCAGTTTTCGTGTAATATTGTACCTTTAGTTTAAGATCTCCTGCCATATAGGACCACATTTTCAAGGTCCCATGCATGGTCTTAAGCGAGAGGTACCACTTTACATGCGCAACTGTATGTGTTGACAATTTATGGAACCATTTACACACTGACTCCGAAAACTGCTCAATCCACCTAACCTCTTAGAAATTAATTGTGTTGACATACAGTACACCCTGTAATTTAAGACCCCTCTATTTTAAGATTTCCCCTTTATTTTAAGGCCATCAGTGGCATCACTTAAGTTATTGCTATAAATAGTTTCTATTTAAGACCACCTTCAATTTAAGACCATGTTTTCTGGTTGAATAGGTGGCCTTATAATGCAGGGACCATTGTAAGTGAACTGTGAAGCACAAAACTATAAAAGTGGAAATGGTACCGCAATTGTCAGTATAGAGTGAAACCTTTATATAAAGACCATCCGCTTATATAAGGACCAGTTTCCAGATCTTTAGGACTACCTATTCTAGAGAGGTGGTCTGTGGTGACAGGGAGAAGTGAATACATCAGTAGTAGTAGCAGCAAATATTTTTGGCCATATTAGAGCGAGTGGCCTCTGTTGAGAGTGGCCACTAAGAGAGGAACCACTGTATATATTTCATGTTATTGGAACCATATAGAACTATCACCTCAGGGACCAACAAAAATTCTGGCCCTTGTACAGTGGTCCCTCTAGTTTACACCCTTTACGTTGTGACACCTTGATTGTAAGACCAGTTAAGTTGGTCACTTAAAGTATAGACTCTGTGTACTATTAAGCTTTTAAATATTTTAAGGCTATGTGCTATATAAAGCAATATTGTTCAATGTCCATTGAGTGGTCTTAAAATAGAAGGACCACTGCATACAGATTAAATAACACAGAGATATATACATGGTCTTTACATACAGGCATCTTTAGAACCGATTTAAGTGGATGTATTTAGTGAGACTAGCTACTCATTCTTATAAGCTCACATGCATCGTAATAGGGAGTATTTTAATCCCCTTGGCGGGAAAACTTTCCGAAGATACCCGAAAGGAGGGTAAAGGCGCGAAAACAGGGGCATCTCACGATTGGCGGAGCTTTTATTTGTCGCAATACGATTGGCTAAAGGGTGGTCATATGACCAAGGTAGTTTGGCTTCCGAATGAAACCGATTATTCATACTGAGAATTTCTGGCGCCAAATACTCCCTATTAAAGGTGCTTTCCACTTGTTCGAGGTTGTTTATAATTCAGATTACCACATGTACATGATACAAGTAAAGGTGCAAACATACTTTACCCTGAACATATTTTTGTCTTGGGGACAATCTCTCTTTACCTGCTGCTAAGTTCTCATGGTTCTAGCAGTAACTTCATTAGAGCTAACTAAATGTCAGAGGACAGTATATCGGTAATCTTTATATGATCCTATTCATAGATCATTATACAATCAGCACTGGTTGTAATTTTTCCATCCATATGTATGTATTGCCAGCTTAATTGTCACATAATTTTAATACATGTAATATCATTGCGTATACAATGTATACCATTACATTTCCAGAAAAGTACAGTTTGGATGTCTGCAGTGCATACAACACATTCACCAAACACCATGTAACTTGACACACCCGTCCTAAAATGTGCAATAGTAAATCATTGAATATAATAGAAAATACCGGTATTTCGCCCACCAAATCGCACTTATGAACATGGTGAATGTTCGGTTTCATTCGGCAGCAAGGCAACTATATATAGTACTACCCTTGGTCATGAAGCACTGAATATCTTTCTTTGGTGTCGAACAGATGTAATGCCTCAGGTAACAATTTGACATCACCTGATCACAACCAACCACTCCCCCTTGTATGTCCGCCTTGGGGTGAAATAATACCAGAGTGCTTAAGATAAAAATTTGAATATTGTCTGGTAGCCATATAACACCTGTTAGTGAAGTACAGATAAGGGTAGTAAGTTACAGCCACATGTACAAGTAGTTTCTGTTTGAGTTGTTTGGAATGTTTGCTGCATCTACGAGTGCCAGAATAAGAATAAATGTATATATAATCGGACCAACAGTAAACTACAAGCTGTGTGACTGGTATACACTATGTCATGAGAGTCCGTTAAATTAATGACCAGAAAAGCAGATGTCTCAAAGTGGTACCATACTACACACATGGGGGTTAGAATTAGGACTGTTTTGCAGTGTGCAAGAATTAGATACCAGTACTACAGTACTTTTACTAGTACACTGGTATATAATATCCATCTGTGCCATGCCAGTAAAGCGCCTGCTACCTAACATGCTCTCCAATTGAAACATGAGAAATCCTTTTGATGATAAGGGCCATGGTGGAAAATAACTTGATAACAAGTGGATGTGCATCATGTTCTGACATTCTTACCTGTAAACGGACCACAAATCTTATTGATATGCACCGAGAACTTGTGATATTGTTAGCATCAGAGGGTCACCTTGGGTGACAGATAATGCCCGTACGTGTCAGGCTTATCGTCGAAGTGCTATGAATTGCCAGTGTAGTGACATTTTTTATGTACCCTGGTAGGTGATAATTTAGTACAGTGAGTCGTCATGGTCACATTCACTTCTTTTATTAGGGCATCCCATCCTCCAATGGGATTCCCTTATGGGTTTAAACTTTAAAGACTTTTTCAGCTCTGTTTGACTGTGTGAGCAGAGCAAAGTGGCTTGGGCATCCGTCCATGAAACTATCAAGAGAATTAACACCAAATTTTGTGGAAAGGTAACTGTCCACCATATGTCCAAACCATTCTTTCAGTTTTTCAAAATTTTGGATTTTTTAATTTTAATAAATTCTTTACCAGTATTCAATTTCGTTAACATGGGATCGTATGGGAGTGAAATTTCTAAACGCTACTAGTCCCACAGTTATGATTCCTTTTCACCCAAACTTTTTCTAAATATTTCAGGGTAATTTAGCGCACTGGTCTCAAAATGGTGTGTAGCTGAGGCTGCTCACTCTACGACCAAGCAGTTTTCGAGCAGCTCGAAAACTGCTTGGTCGTAGAGTGAGTATAGTGAAACAGAGTGAACTTTGGGATTCGGGGATACTTGTAGAATGTCTATGGGGTACCTTTGACCTTGTAGTGTTCAAGGTCATTTTGGGGGGTCATTCAGTGCACATGTCTCAAAATGGCCTGTAACTTACAAATGCCTGACCGTGAGCGGGACCGTGAGAGCAACAAGCAAAGGTTCAAGGGCTATGGGCCTCTTGTGTCTAGGTGATTGTGAATGCAAGATGGTTTGTTCGATATTTGTGAAGTATTGCATATATCGCATTTAGACCACTTAACCGCATTTCTGCCCAATCAGCTAAAGCAGTACTTCCTAAGGACCTGTTCTTGCTCTCCAACACACATGTAGAGCGTGTGGAGGCTAGCTATCAATACGTCAAGAACTCTTACACCTATGCTACGTGACCCATGCCAACTCATGTTTTATCATTCATTTACGTACATTTTCCATTCACTTTCCTCTTTATCTTGCTCAATGTGAGAACAATAGTGGACTGCATTACTAACATTCCCCCCACACCCACCCCCCACCCCGCTGTTGCCAAAACAGTGGAACTTCGCCACTGAAATGGACTACCCATACCATGCCTGCCCCCAAATTAAAACCAAATATTGACTGACTGATCATTACTCACTCGTGGTTGTTTCACAATTAAAACCACTTGAAGAGAAGGTCACTTTGCCATCAGCCGTGGCAGGTCTCAATTCCTGCATTCTGCGGTAGCTTATGTTACATACTCATGTACAGTCTCTCACAGTGAGATTCTTCCATCCTGGGCGTTTTATCTGTGTGCCCTGTCAGTCCTTGCTAGTACATGTAGTAGCCACTCCTACATCTATGTCTAAGTGCGCTGTGCTGATTCAGCAGGGCTAAGAGTGCTGAACCAGATTGAAGAAATGAGGTGACCCAGTTTCTGCTTGCCAGGTTGCTGACCTGGTTTGGGACCTGGGGCATAACGTCACTGGGATATATGCTATAGACGTCTAGAACATTCTCTTTATATTGCCCACATGTTGGCCACTGTATAAATAATTAATACCGCACTAAAATGCCCAGACAGTGGGGTATCCATTACATGGTAAAACCTTTGGGGGTAGGGGGGTCCCCCAGTGTTTCATACCATATTTTGACCTTGAGCATGTTGAGGGAATGAGATTTGGCACTGGGGAGCCATATAATTGCTAGGAGCCATACATAATTGGAGATCATCAATTAAATATAACTGTATACATACTACTAGTAATTGAATGGTGGTTTGCTATAAGTGTATACAGGTGCAATGATGTATGATCTGAATCCATCACATGAGCCTTCAGTGTCTGACCTATTTACATTATTGGTGTATCCGATCCTCAAATTAATGGGACCCTCTTGTCTTGTGGGTATACCGACTTTTTTTTCTCCTCCTTCCCGCCACTGAAAATGACATTCCCCCCCCCCCAACACAATGAATCCTTGGATTGGGCTGGTATTTTAGAATAAAACATCTTATAGGTTGACTTCAGAACAAGCGTAAATTTTTGTTTTCCAATGCAGTCATTTTCTACTGAGTTATGGCTGTTTTTGAGTAAATATGCAGCTCGAAGAATAAAGGCACTAAAACAGATCATTTCATTTTCAGTGGTCATTGAAATGTAACACGCCTCCATTTAAGAATTCGTTCCATTTTAAAACTGACCATCTTTGGCACCACTTTTATTTTCCATATAATGATCCCTCCATTTAAAGACCACCTTCCATGTTTTTCAGGCTAAGAGAGTGTTCTTATTATGCAGGGACCTGATTGTTCAGTCAGTGGATTGAGTGGAACCCCGACACCTTACATACCAAAGCGGGACCGTGCTCTTTTTTCTAGGGGTTTTGCTCAATTAAATTCCCACACTGTCCATGTTATGTGTTACATCTCTCTTCTCTTCTCTCTCTCTCTCTCACTCCATCAGGCGAGTCGACAACCTACATCCTTGATGTTGTTATGAAAGCTAGGGCCCACACCCTTGGCCCGTTTCATCCCAGCTTCAACGTCGTCCAGTTCCTACGGGATGGTCTGTACATCTTCCTCCCGCCTAATGCTCACAAGATCGCCAGCGGCAGACTCTTCGTCTCGTTGACCAGGTTGTCAGACAGAAAGAATGTCCTCGTCAGCCAGTTTGATACGTTTGAAGATTTGGTTCAGGTGAGTGTCCTGAGGTTTATTAGATCCTAGATTAAATTGAAAAAACTTTAACAGTATAACTGTTGTACTATATTCTATTATATGATTTTTAATGTTCCTCCTATGGCTGAAACATTTAGCAATTTAGATTTGGCTATGACCATGAAAGGTTATTGTAAGTGCATTTTGCAGTAAATTGGTGTAAGCAAAGCATAGTGGACACATAGTGGGCTCTACGTTAAATTTTGAAATCACGTGTCCTTCGAGCAGATGTATCTAATGTATTATCTGCTCGCTTAAAATATTACTTGCCCTATTGTTATACATGTACTGCTGTGCATACAAATATGTGTGTACATGTATGCTATCCCTATGTTGCCATTGCATGATTAGGTGTGCATTGTAATACTGTAAGGTTACAAGTTAGTGCAAAGGTGTAAAGAGGAAAATGAGCGTAACAGATAATACCTGTTGACAAGTGCATGTCACCTGCTTGGGGATGCGTCAGCACACTTGCAAATCGAATGTTAATGTGGCTATCATAGTACAACACTCAGAGGTTCATAGTACAGCAGTCAATGGAGAATTTTTTTCAGAAGACGTTTTATTTTTCTGCGATGACACAGTCTTTACCACAATCTAGTACCCTCCTGGGAAAACGTCAGCATGCCGCAGCATTCATATTTTGGAGCCACCTGCCCAATATAATCCCATAGAGCAGCTTTTACATGTGCTTTACCGTCGTTTACCTGCCCGACCACACAAGTTACCTGTCCCGAGCAGTCTGGCAGCTGTTAATGTAATGTATAGTGGTATCCCACCTTAAGACCACCCCAAAAATAAGACCACTCCAGAACTGAGACCATTAATATCACGTTTGTTGGATGACCATAACTACCGCATCAGTGCCCCACTTGTGGTATGCTGTGTCAGAATTAACAGACCACCACAGGATTAGGGCCATTAGCATGGCTGAGGCCAAGATCGTCTTAATAATTTCTGGTAAGATTGCGTTGGCCTCAACCATATGTGGTCTTCATTCCGAGCTTCCACTGTGTTAGCCATAGCTATGAGATAATATTAACTTTATATCTCATTTCAGGCATTGTTGTGCAGCACTTTCGTCCCCTTTTGGAGCGGGCTGGTACCTCCGAAATACAAGGGAGTGGTCAGTGTCATGTGTGAATAAAATTTGAATATTTACTTTAAACCTGAGCTTGTCACCATTAGCTAGAATTGACTAGAGCTTCAGTTTAAAGTATCTGACAAGAGATTTTCTTGCAATTCCTACTACGGCAACATCCCGTTCATTTTCAAGCCTTCCTAGTTTAAGGATTTCCTTTGTAATAGAGTTACATTATGTATAAATGCATGCTGCTTCTTTGTGTCTTCAATATATTAGTAGTCTCTGAAAATTTAAAGTGAAACACGTACTACAGTGCTACGCTACTGTGCTGTGGCCATTACTGCTATGCCTACTGCTTGCTAGTAGTCTGCTGCTACATGTGCTACCATTGCCAAGTAATACTCTTTCTGTTCCTGATGATTTTCAGTAAGTACTAGTATCTCCTGTGGTATCGGTTTCTAGAAAATAACATTTTAAGTTCAAAACGGAGCTTAATCATGGAAAACATGATGGTTGCCATGGTGATTAGTGAAGTTATTAAGGTCATTTCTGAACTTCAGTATTGCATTATGCAACCTGTAGCTTAATCTCCCCTCCTGTTGCAGCGGTATGTTGATGGTGGGCTCAGCGACAACATTCCGATCCTTGACGAGAGTACTATCACCGTGTCGCCGTTTGCCGGTGAGAGCGACATTTGCCCCAACGACAACACGTCCAACTTCCTCAGCCTGTACGTGGTTGGTACGAGCATAGACCTCAGTACCGACAACCTATACCGTGCCGGCTATGCTTTCTACCCTCCCCATCCCGACGTACTTGCCAGCATGTGCAGGAGGGGTTTCGACGACGCTCTGAAATTTCTGAGAAAAAACAGTGAGTATTATTTATTATTTATTTATTATTTGTTGCACATTTATAGAGCGCTTTACCAGTAAAATACTGCTCTAAAGCGCTAAAATACAAAAACATGCTAAAATACAGCAAATACTCAAAAATTA
>JAAUYG010024777.1_pt1 | contig 10162 bp, 8 predicted proteins | sample 7278091 | NCBI WGS metagenome assembly JAAUYG01 (sample SAMN14350201, study PRJNA611818) | marine sediment metagenome | isolation source: surface marine sediment (0.6m) | place: French Polynesia: Moorea | collected 2018-08
AGGATCGCCCGGTGCAGCATGACCGGGCGGTGCTTGGCGCCGTCCTCGCCGACGTAGCTGGCGTCGAGCCGCTCGGGCAGGACGAAGTCGACCTGGTGGGTGCCGCACTGCCAGTCGCGGCCGATGGCGTCGCGCAGCACGAACTCGAGCTTAGGGCCGTAGAAGGCGCCCTCGCCGGGGTTGAGGCTGTAGTCCAGGCCGGTCTCCTCCAGGGCGCTCAAGAGCGCGGCCTCGGCCTTGTCCCAGGTCTCGTCGGAGCCGGCCCGGACCTCGGGCCGGTCCGAGAACTTGACGTGAACCTCCTCGAAGCCGAGGTCGCGGTAGATGCTCTGCAGCAGCTCGCAGAAGATCACGGTCTCGGAATTGATCTGGTCCTCGGTGCAGAAGATGTGGGCGTCGTCCTGGGTGAAGGCGCGGACCCGCATCAGGCCGTGCAGGGCGCCCGAGGGCTCGTTGCGGTGGCAGGATCCGAACTCGGCCATGCGCAATGGCAGGTCGCGGTAGCTCTTCAGGCCCTGCTTGAAGATCTGCACGTGGCCCGGGCAGTTCATCGGCTTGACCGCCAGGACCCGGTCCTCGCTCTCGGCGATGAACATGTGCTCGCGGAACTTCTCCCAGTGGCCCGAGGCCTCCCAGAGCGCCCGGTCGATCAGCTGCGGCGTCTTGACCTCGACATAGCCGGCGTCCTCGAGGCGGCGGCGCATGTAGGCCTCGACGCTGCGGTAGAGGGTCCAGCCCTTGGGATGCCAGAAGACCGATCCGACCGCCTCCTCCTGCTGGTGGAAGAGGTCCATCTCGCGGCCCAGGCGGCGGTGGTCGCGCTTCTCCGCCTCCTCCAGCATGTGGAGGTGGGCCTTGAGCTGCTTCTCGGTCTCCCAGCAGGTGCCGTAGACCCGCTGCAGCTGCTCGTTCCTGGCGTCGCCGCGCCAATAGGCGCCGGAGACCCGCATCAGCTTGAAGGCATGGCCCAGCTTGCCGGTCGAGGGCAGGTGCGGGCCGATGCAGAGGTCGAGCCAGTCGCCCTGGCGGTAGATCGAGATCTCCTCGTCCTTCGGCAGGGTGGCGATGTGCTCGGCCTTGTACTTCTCGCCGATGTCCTCGAAGTGGCGGATCGCGTGATGCCGGTCCCAGACCTCGCGCCGGATCGCCTCGTCGCGCTCGACGATCTCGTGCATCCGCGCCTCGATCTTCTCCAGGTCTTCGGGCGTGAAGGGCTCGGCGCGGGCGAAGTCGTAGTAGAAGCCGTCCTCGGTCGCCGGGCCGAAGGTCACCTGGGTATTCGGATAGAGCTCCTGCACCGCTTCCGCCAGGACGTGCGCGCAGTCGTGGCGCAGCAGCGGCAGGGCCTCGGCATGGCCACGGGTCACGATCTCGACCCGGGCGTCCCGGTCGATCTCGCGCGCGAGGTCGCGCAGGGCGCCGTCGACCACCACCGCCAGGGCGTCCTTGGCCAGGCGCGGCCCGATGCTGGCGGCGAGGTCGGCGCCCGTGACCGGGCCGTCGAAATCGCGCCGGCTGCCGTCCGGCAGGGTGATGGTGACCTTGTCTTTGACTCCGGCGTCCGCCATGGATCTCGCTCCTGAAGCGCGCGAACTCTAGAAGCTAATCCATGGCTGTCAAGAAATCCGGGGCTGTCAAGAAATCCGGGGCCGTCAACTCGCCGCGGCCGCCATCGCCTGGCGCCGGATCTCGTCGTAGAGCGCCAGGGTCTGCGCGCACATCTCGTCGCGCGAGAAATGCCGACGGGTGAAGGTGATCGCCTCCTCGGCCAGACGCTCGCGCTGCTCCTCCGAGAGCTCCAAGGCCCGGCGGATCGCCGAGGCCAGGCCGCCCGCGTCGTTGGGCGGCGCGAGAAAGGCGGTGTGGCCGGCGATGACCTGCTCGCCAGCACCGCCGTGGTCCACCGTGACCACCGGCCGGCCCATGGCCTGGGCCTCGCTGATCGTGCGCACGAAGGACTGCGGCTCGCTGCCCGCCGCGACCACCACGTTGGCGACCTTGTAGCCCGCCGGCATGTCGTCGCAGTGGTCCAGGACCACGCAGCGATGGGCCAGCTTGTAGCGCTGGATCAGCTCGTCGAGCTCGCGGCGGTAGTTGCCCCGGCCCGAGTCCGCGCCGACCAGGAGGCAGACGAAATCGAGATCGCCGAGCCTGGCGACCGCCTCCAGCAGCAGGGACTGGCCCTTGCGGCGCTCGAGCCGCGCCGGCAGCATCACCACCGGCTGCCCGTCGGGCAGGCGCCAGTCGTTGACCCGCTTGATCAGGCGCTCGTTGGACACGCTCTCCGGGCTGAAGGACTTGAGGTCGACGCCGCGCCGGATCAGGCGCAGGCGGGTCGGATCGACGCTGTGGTTCTCGCGCAGGTAGTCGGCGATGAACTGCGAGGTCGCGATCACCCGCTCGCCGCGGACCAGCACCGCGTTGTAGCGCCGCTGCAGGAGGTTGCCGTCGGGATAGGCGGCGTGGACCGAGGTCACGAAGTGGCGGCCGCTGCGCTGCGCCGCGGTCAGCGCGCTCCAGCCGGGCGCGCGGGCCCGGGCGTGGACGATATCGACCTGGTGCCGCTCGATGACGTCGATCAGCCTCTGGATGTTGCTGTAGATCGAGGCCGGATTGCGGCTGGCCAGGGGAACCGACTCGTGGATCGCGCCGGCCCGCGTCAGGCGGTGCTCCAGCGGGCCCCCGGCAGACGCGACCACGGCGGTAAAGCCCGCGGCGGTCAGCGCCTCGGCGATGTCGACCGCGGAGCGCTGCAGCCCGCCGTCCTGCAGGTCGGGAACCACCTGCAGGACGACCGGGCGGGTCGCTTCCGGCGGCACCATCCCGGTGCTACCTTGCATCTCCATCATCTTCGTCTTAACCCCGGATACCCGTGACGTGTCTTCGGAGCAACCGCCCGCCGCTCGCCTCTCCCGCCCCCGAGAGGAGTCCCTTGCCTACCACAGCACGGCCGGTCGTGCACCCGGGATCATCTTCCTGGGCGGCTTCCTGTCGGACATGACCGGCACCAAGGCCAGGGCGCTGGAGGCCTACGCCCGCGGCCGGGGCCAGGCCTTCCTGCGGTTCGACTATCAGGGCCACGGCGAATCCTCCGGCCGTTTCGAGGACGGCACCATCGGCCGCTGGGCGGAGGACGCCATCGCGGCGATCGACGAGCTGAGCGAAGGGCCGCAGATCCTGGTCGGATCCTCCATGGGCGGCTGGATCATGCTGCTGGCGGCGCTGGCCCGGCCGGAGCGGGTCGCGGCCCTGCTCGGCATCGCGGCGGCGCCGGACTTCACCGAGGACCTGATGTGGCAGCGTTTTCCGGAGGAGATCAAGGCGGAGATCGAAACCCAAGGTGTCCACTACGAAGCGTCAGACTACGCCGAAACCCCTTACCCCTTGACTAAGCGGCTGATCGAGGAGGGCCGCAGGCACCTGCTGCTGCGCGGGCCGATCCCGCTGACCTGCCCGGTCCGCCTGCTGCACGGCATGCAGGACCCCGACGTGCCCTGGGAGACCGCGCTGCGCCTGGCCGACAAGCTGGAGTCCCGCGACGTCGAGGTGGTCCTGGTCAAGGACGGCGACCACCGGCTGTCGGAGCCCGCCGACCTGCGGCGCCTGGAGGCGACGCTCGACCGCCTGCTGGCGGGGCTGGCGGAGGGCTGAGCCCGGGCGCCGCCCTAATCTATTGAAAGAAAAAGAGAATCAGCCGTGGCCGACCTCGAGGTCGTTGCCGGCCCGGTCCTCGCCGCGCAGCAGCCAGATCGGCCGCAGCGCGAAGGCAGTCTTCAGGCCCGGCGTCGTGTTCGGCGTCGCCATCTCGCGGTCGAAGAGCGAGCTGGCCGGCATGTAGCGCAGCGCGATCCCGGCCCGGCGCCTCGCCGAGCGGTTGGCCTCGGAGCCGTGCAGCAGGTAGACGTCGTGCAGCGACATCTGCCCGGCCTCCAGGACCACGTCGCGGGCCGCCGCTTCGTCGAAGCTGTCCGGCGCCAGGGCCCGGTCCAGCGCGAGATCGCGGCCGTCGACCTGCTCGTGCGGGTAGTGGCGCTGCCCGGCGTGGCTGCCGGGAATCACCCGCAGGCAGCCGTTCTCCGGCGTCGAATCGTCCAGCGCCACCCAGACCGACACGGTGGCCAGCGGCCGGATCGGCCAGTAGTGGCCGTCCTGGTGCCAGGGCACGGCCTGGCCGTCGCCGGCCGGCTTGCAGAAGAGATGGCCGCCCCAGAGGATGATGTCCGGGCCGATCAGCTGCTCGACCATGTTCAGGATCGCCGCTTGCCGGGCCAGCTCCATGAAGGCGGCGTGGCCGGTCACGCCCTCGGGGCCGTCCGCGGCGATATGGGCGCTGACCAGCTTCTCGGGCCGGATGCCCGGATTGGCTGCGATCACCGCGTCGACCGCGCGCCGCAGCGCGGCCAGCCGTTCCGCCGGCAGGCGGTAGCGCGGAACCAGGATCCCGTCGCGCCGGTAAGCGGCGATTTCATTGGGTGTCAGCATGGGCCCCTCCTTTCGGACAAGACGGAGCCTCCGCAAGCGTAGCGGCGCCTTGCCCACCATACCTTAGCAAATACCGCCTAGAGTCTCCTGTCGACCGCGGGCGCCCTCGCCCCGGCGGCAGCGGAGACCGACCAAGCCCTTCGACCCATGCCGAACCGTCGACTGCAAGACCTGATGACCGGAGCCGCGGACTTGGTACTCCGCCTCTTCGGGCGCCGGAGAACCGGTCTTTGGATCGAGACCGTGAATCGTGCGCGCCGCGCCGTGAACCAGGGCCGCCTCGAAGAGGCCGAAGGCCTGCTTCGCCGGGCATCGCCGAGCGAGCCGAGGGCCGAGGCGCGTTTTCGCGAGGAGGCGGCGCGCAGCTGGCATGCCATCGCCCTGCGCTGGGCGCAGCGGGACGAGGACCGCAAGGCTATCGCGGCCTTCGGCGAGGTGATCCGCCTAGCGCCCGGGAACCAGGAGGCCTGGCATCAGCTCGGCCATCTCCGCGAGGACGCTGGGCAGATAGAGGCGGCGAAGACGGCCTATGAAACCTATGGCGCCCTCGCCCGGGAAAAAGGCGACAGAGAAGATGAGACGCTCGCGCTCAGTCATCTGGGAGACCTCGCGCTCGATCGGGACGACCCGGACGAGGCTGCGTCCTGTTTCGACAGGGCGCTGCGCATCGCCGAAAGCGTCGATGACCAGGAGCAGGTGAGCAGCCTCCTGAGACGTTGCGGCGACGCCGCAAGAGCCCGCGAAGCGTGGAACGAGGCGGAGCGCTGCTATCGGCGCGCCCTGGAGCACGACCAAAGCCGAGACGACCAGGAGGACAGGCTCAGGAGCCTGGAACGGCTCGGATACCTTGCCAAGGTCCGCGACGATTGGGACAAAGCCGCGCGGCTTTACCGGCAGGTGCTCGAGCTCGCGCAGGAACAGGGAAACAGGCTGGAGGTGGCCAGAGCCCTGGAAGCCCTCAGCTTCATCTCCGGCGAACAGGGCGATGTGGACGCGGCAGAGGCCGAGATCAAGCGGGCGCTGTCCATCTTCTCGACTCTGGAGCGCCGCAGCGACGTGGCCGACTGCCTGCTCGATCTGTGCAGCATCGCCGACGAAGGCGACCGTCCGCGCGAAGCCGCTGAACACGCCCGCGCCGCACTCGAGATCTACGACGAGCTAGGGGACCGCGGAGGGACGGCGCGTGCCTTCGCGAAACTGGGCTGCGCCGAGACGGAGTTCGAGGACTTCGACGCCGCGGAGCGGCACTTCGCGGAGTCCCTTCGTCTCTGGCGGCAGCTGGACGAGCCCTGGCACCTCGCCTGGGTGCAGGAGAAGCTCGCTTTCGCCAAGTTCGAGCGCTGCGAGCTCGACCGGGCCCTTGAGGCCTATCAGAGCGCCCTGCAGCTCTACCACGAGCACGGCGATCCGGACGACGCCGGCGGCTGCCTGGCTCAGATCGGCTATGTCCACGAAGCCCGGGGCGAGATCGCCGATGCGGAGGCCTGTTGGCGCGAGGCCATCGCGCTGTTCGAGAAGGCCGGCGCCACCGAGGACGCTGAGGCCTTGCGGCAGGAGGCCTTCGGCGGCCGGTAACCGGCGCCCCGGATCCGCAGGCCGCGGCCGGGCGATCAGGTCTCGGCCAGCAGGGCCTTCAGGCCGGTCTTGTAGTCCGGGTAGGCCAGGGTGACCCCGAGCTCGGCCTTGATCCTGGCGTTGGAGACCCGCTTGTTGTCGCGGTAGAAGCTGCGCGCCATGTCGGAGAGCTCGGCCGCCTCGAAGGGCACCAGGGGTGGCGGGTCGACGCCCAGCAGCGCGCAGGCCTGGGCGATGACCGCCTCGGGCGGCGCCGGGTCGTCGTCGCAGAGGTTGTAGGCGCGCCCCGGGTTCGGCGCCGCGATGGAGGCCTCCAGAACGCTGGCGATGTCCTCGACGTGGATCCGGCTGAAGACCTGCCCGGGCTTGTCGATCCGCTGGGCCCGGCCGCGCCGCACGGTCTCCAGCGCATTGCGGCCCGGACCGTAGATCCCGGCCAGGCGGAAGAGGTGGACCGGCAGGCCGTGGTCCCGCCAGAGCGCCAGCCAGCCGTTCTCGGCCGCCAGCCGCCGTTCCCCGCGCAGCCCGGTCGGCTCCAGCGCCGAGTCCTCGTCGACCCAGGCGCCGCCGCGGTCGCCGTAGACGCCCGTGGTCGAGAGGTAGCCGAGCCATTCGATGCCCTTGCAGGCCAGGATCTCGGCGGCATGCTGATCCAGGACCGGATCGCCTTGGGCGTCCGGCGGCGCCGAGATCAGGACATGGGTCGCGCCGGCCAGCGCCGCCGCCGGGTCGTCGAGGGGCCGGTCACGGTCGAAAAGAAAGGCCTCGACCCCCTCGGCGGTCAGCGCCGCCAGCTTCTCGGGCTTGCGCGTGGTCCCGGCGACGGCCCAGCCCTGTGTCAAAAACCGGGCGGCCAAAACGCTGGCGCTGAAACCGTAACCGAAGCAGAATAGCCGCCGTCTCATCTTGCGTCTTGACGCTCCAAGCACCGGTCGCGCGCAGAGCCACGCCGACCGCTGCTGCGAATTTAGGGACCGGCATGATCCCGAACAAGCGCCTCCGGCGCCGCCTCCTGCCGACCGCGACCCTGGCCGTTTCCCTGGTGGCGGCGCTGCCGCCGCTCTTGACCGCGGCCGGCGCCGGCGTCGACGAGGCGGTCGAGGCCCAGGCCTATCGCGACTGCATCCTCCTGACGCAGAAGGACCCCGCCGCCGCCTACGAGCAGGCCTCGGCCTGGGGCTCGCAGGGCGGCGGAGATCCGGCCCGGCACTGCGGCGCGGTGGCGCTGATCCAGCTCGGGCACTTCGAGGAGGCCGGCCGCCGCCTGGAAGAGCTGGCGCAGACCATGAGGACCGAGGATCTGCGCCTGCGCATCGAGGCCCTGGCCCAGGCCGCCCAGGCCTGGATGCTGGCCGGCAAGCAGGAGCGCGCCTTCGCCGCCCAGACCGCGGCCCTGAAGCTGGCGCCGGACAACCTGGAACTGCTGATCGACCGCTCCATCGTCCTGGCCGCGGCGGAGAACTACCGCGCCGCGCTGCTCGACCTCGACCGCGCCTACGAGCTGGCGCCCCAGCGGCCCGACGTCCTGGTCTACCGGGCCACGGTCCACCGCTACCTGGACTCCTCGCAGGCCGCCCTGCGCGACATCCAGTCCGCGATCCAGCTCGACCCCAACATGCCGGAAGCCTATCTCGAGCGCGGCATCCTCAAGCGCCTGCAGGGCGACCGCAACGGCGCCCGGCGGGACTGGGTGAAGGTGCTGGACCTCGGCTCGGGCAGCCCGGCGGCGGAGGCGGCGCGGGTGAACCTGGAGCTGCTCGACGTCGACCCCAACGCGGCCAACACGACCGGCGAGCCGCTGCCGCGCAAGCTCAACACCCCGCAGGATCGACCGTCGCCGCTGGTCACCTCGGTGCCGGCACCCGGGCCGGCGCGGCCGGCGGCCAAGCCCGAGCTGCCGGAGTCGCCGGCCCTGGGCGGGCCCATGCGCGCGGAGCCGGAGTAGGCGGCAGCGCGACCGCTCGGGTTCAGAAATCCAGATCGGCGTAGTGCGGCGGCGGCGGGCGGCCGGCGATGTAGTCCTGCAGCAGCGGCTGGACCGAGGGCCGCGACTTGACCCGGGCGTACCAGTCCTTGGCGCCCTCGTGCTTGTCCCAGGGCACGTCGCCCAGGTAGTCGACCGCGGAGAGATGCGCCGCCGCCGCGATGTCGGCCAGCGAGAAGTCGTCGCCGCCCAGCCAGCGCCGGCGGTCGCTGAGCCAGGCGATGTAGTCCAGGTGATAGCGGATGTTGTGCAGGCCGGCGCGGATTCTTGCCGGGTCCGGGTTGCCGAGGCCGAGGAAGGACTTCATCAGCTTCTCGTCGACCAGGTTGACGGTCACCTCGCGGGCGAACTTGACGTCGAACCACTGCGCCAGGCGCCGGGTCTCGGCCCGCTCGACCGGGTCGCGCGGCAAGAGCGGCGGCTCGGGATGGACCTCCTCCAGGTACTCGGTGATGACCCAGCCGTCGGCCAGGACCACGCCGTCCTCCGCCTGCAGGACCGGGACCTCGCCGGCCGGGTTCAGGCGCAGGAAGGACTCGCGGCGTTCCCAGATCTTCTCGACCCGCATGTCGAAGGCGAGGCCCTTCTCGCCCAGCAGGATGCGAATCTTGCGGCAGGCGGGGTCGAGCCAGAGATGATAGAGCGTCAGCATGTCAGCCCAGAGGTTTGACCGTCCAGACTATCGCGAGGCGCTCGGACAAAGGAAAGGGGGAATCACACAGCGCCGGCGCGGTATTCGTGATCGAGCATCGACATCAGGACCAGCGACACGAAGCCGTCGCGGCGCAGGGCCCCGTCGCGCAAGGTGCCTTCCTCGACGAAGCCGAGGCGGCGATAGGCCGCCCGCGCCCTGGCGTTGTCGGCGTAGACGTCGAGCCAAAGACGATGGGCATCGAGATCTTCGAAGGCATGCGTGATGACGGCCCGCAACAGGGCGCTGCCCTGTCCCCGACCGGGCGTCGCGACGGCCACGCGCTTCAGCTCGATGGCGCGCTCGGGCAGGGTCAGGCCGCGGAGGATCGCGAAGCCGCCGGCCTCGGCGGCGCCGTCCTCGCCGATGAGGTAGCGGAGGTCCGGGTCCTCCAAGGCCGCCAGATGGCGGTCGCGCGGCCAGCGGTAGACCAGGTCCAGATACGCCGGCCGGTTCTCCAGCGCCAGAATGAAGTCGAGGTCGGCGGCATCCGCCTGGCGCAGCTTCACGGCTGATTTCGATCCCAGCTCATCGCGACCTCCTCGATGTCATCCCCGGGCTTGACCCGGGCATGACAATGGCGAGTGGGTGACGGTCTACACACTCGCCCTTAGGCCCGCTGCTTGGCCTCGGCCTCGCGGGTCACCGGGTGCGCGAGGCGCTCGATCATCTCCCTGGGGACGATCTGCCAGAACTTGGCGCGCTCCAGCTCCCAATCGACCAGCAGGCGCTCGGCGTAGCGGGACTGGGTCTCCTGCACGTGCCGGGCCAGCAGGTCCTTGACCAGGGCCTCCCAGTGCTCGGTCTCGATCCGCTGGTGGATCACCGAATCCGGATTGATCCGGCCGGGCAGCAGGTCCTGGGGGTCGTAGACGAAGGCCATGCCGCCGGTCATGCCGGCCGCGAAGTTCGAGCCGACCGCGCCCAGGATCACCGCCGTGCCGCCGGTCATGTACTCGCAGCCGTTCGAGCCGCAGCCCTCGACCACGGTCTCGGCGCCCGAGTTGCGCACCGCGAAGCGCTCGCCGGCCTGGCCGGCGGCGAAGAGCTGCCCGGCGGTGGCGCCGTAGAGCACGGTGTTGCCGATGATCACGTTGTCCTGGCTCTGCAGCGGGCTGGCGATGAAGGGGCGGACCACGATGGTGCCGCCGGACAGGCCCTTGCCGACGTAGTCGTTGGCGTCGCCGAAGACCTCGAGCTTCAGGCCCTGGACCGCGAAGGCGCCGAGCGACTGCCCGGCCGAGCCGCGCAGCCGGACCGTGACGTGCCCGGGCTTGAGGCCGGTCATGCCGAACTTGCGGGTGATCTCAGACGAGAGGCGGGTGCCGATCGCCCGGTAGGTGTTCCGGATGTTGTACTGCAGCTGCATCTTCTCGCCGACGTCGAAGAGCGCCTGGGCGTCCTGGATCATCTGGGCGTCGAGGGTCTCG
>JAAUYG010120408.1_pt1 | contig 10162 bp, 6 predicted proteins | sample 7278091 | NCBI WGS metagenome assembly JAAUYG01 (sample SAMN14350201, study PRJNA611818) | marine sediment metagenome | isolation source: surface marine sediment (0.6m) | place: French Polynesia: Moorea | collected 2018-08
AGTTTGGCCTAACATGTTGCCAGTGATGGTCATTCAGGGGTAATATTCTGGGATTTGGGATGCGGTGACTGACCCATCACCAGAGCAGTTTGTAAGAGGTTACCCGGTACAGGGTCGAACAGGGGTGATTTCTGGCCAAGGGATATTAGGCCTGTGTCAAAACCCCTAGTAGGGTTAAATGGTTTCACACCCAGTGTGATTTTGTAGCAGTAAATATCTTGAAAATGTCCTGCTGCCTCTGTCCGGCTGGTATGGCCAGGGAAAGGGTTCAAATACACATGTGGTACTAGTATAGACTTTCCAATTATAAGCCCACCTGCCTGGCTTTACTTTCCGTATTAACGCCCGGGTGGTAATTTGTGGCCAGACTTCATATCAGCTGACCCCCATTTTCCGTATTGCCGCCCAGGGCGTATTCTCAGAAAACTCCGGTATGATTAACCAGCTGTATTAGTACTGGCATTCTTGTGATAGTATCCTAGCAAACACCTCCTTAGACACACATGGTTGGTTTCCACACACACGTGCATAAAGCACCAGAAAATGAGTTTGCAGAATTTTTGGCAGAATAACTGGAGGTTTAAGATCGAACTTAAGAAACCGAAAGTAATCTCGTTAACATGTTTAAAACCACATACAATATCAGCTTCAGCGTGTTTCTTGTACTCCTCGAACTCGACGAGCCTCATCTCGAAGCTGACACGACTTCTCTTCTCCTCGTCTTTCTCCCCCTGTACTTGACGGCCGAACTGCTGAGCTGCCTCCAGCTCATCTTGTAGCTCAGTCAGTCGACACTCCTGCTGCTGGTCATGCTCCACTTGGCGCTGAAACAGATCAGATTTTCTGTTAAGCCAACTGTTGCTACTCTCAGGTCAAAATCCACATTATTTGGGCAGTACATAGAATGCAAAGTGGCTAATGATGACATTTTAGCAGATGCTTACATCCACATATTCCTTCATCTGCCTCAAAACATATACAGTAGTCCCGCTCTATTTCCCTCCCTTCCCCCCGCCAACTAATTCGCTCCTCTTTAGAGAGGTGTCCTTTGGTGAGAGGGATCATTACATACATTCATAGTACTTGCTGCTAAGAATTTGTGTCCTTTATAGAGGGGTTTCCTCTCTAGAATGTCCTTTAAGACAGGGACCACTGTACTAGTAGTAGTAGATTACACTATCGCATGACCATCCCTGTCTCAATTTACAGTTGTATGGTAACCAGGAAAACAAGCAGTACTTTTATCTGTTTATATGTGCTATATTATTTACACTCCTGGAGCCTCTTATTGTGTCCATTATTGTACTCCATCTAATCATGTAGCATTAATATAGGATTTCTAAATAACAAGGGTTTACAGTATGCCTTTAAAATATTATGTACACTGGCTGTTTAGTTTATGACCACAATATATTATACATGTACAATGATTCCTGTGATTTTAGACCCTCCATTTTACATTCCCTTTATTTTAAGACTGTCTATCTATGACACTACTGTAGAATATCCCTTCATTTTAACACTAAAAGTAGTCCCTCTATTTTACAACCCTATATTTTAAAACCACCCTTGATTATAAGACCGCTTGATTTGGTCCAAAAGGTCAATTTTCTGTGTTAAATGACCTTTATTTTAAGACCACCTGCGATATAAGACCACATCTTCTTAGCTCCATGGGTGGTCTTAAAATAGAGGGACCACTGTACCAGCAATTTAAGGTCAGATTTTGTTGGATGAATGAATGGTGTTAAATACATTGGCCACTATAACTAGTGTCGATGCTACGCTGTTCCCCTATACCTGTGTGGCCTGTTCCCTGAGCTCTGACAGCTGTAGCCTCAGGCTGTCTATGTCAGTCTCCAGTAGTTCCCGTGTCTGACGCTCTGTCTGATACTGACTCTGAGCCTCAGTCAACTGGCTCTGTAACTCAGCTGGGGGACAAACAGAGAAAAAGACCTGGATTTGAGACCACTTCATAATAAAGACCATTTCCCAGCAGTACTAAACATGCTAACACTACATTACATGCTTTAATTGTGGTGTAAGAAGCACCAGTAAAACAACCTTACAACAATAAGACCAGTGTATACTGTCAATTTGCAGGCAATCTTATTACATGATTATTCTGAGCTTCTGCTGACAGTGAAGGGCAATTTTACGTGCTATTAAACATGTTACAAAGATCTTACATGTGGTGCATTCCACACACCAGTAAATGACAAACTACAGAACATGAAGTTGCATGAAGTTTCACATCCTGGACCTAGTGTTAAGAGATCTTTAATCTACAACTGATACCAATGGGCAATGTTTGCCAAGGTGATTAGCATGATTAGTCAGCGTGTTCCTAGATGTTGGGTTGTTCTGGAGAAATTGGAAGCTGTCTGTTAAAAGTCAGATCTAAGGCTTGGATCTAAACATGTTAAAGACAGTAAGGATATATGTGACGGCATGGAGATAGGATGTTGGGTTTGCTTGTAAAATACCACACATACCAGGCATAATACATATGGTATACTCATGTCTATAAGAAGAAAACAGACTCCTAGAAATTTCCTCCATAAATACGATGAATAAACATGATAAATGAATGTTTGCACTTGGATGACATCACATATAGGATTTGACTAGACACAGAATCAGGTAACACCATTAGCATTTCAAGTCTGGATTTCAGGCATATGTACACAAACACAAAGAATCTGATAAACTTAACACATAAAACGGGTATACTATATACAAAATGAAACACCCATGACGCTCGGGACACTGGGGAAAATGAACATAAGCAGCTCTCAATATTACCAAAATTCATAAACATTTTTTCTTGTAAAATCAGAAAAATATGTAAAGAAGTTCACATCAATATTTTAAGGAAATTTAGGAATTAAGGAATTTTTACATGTTTTAAGACAATTGTTTTTGTGTTTTTGTTTCTTGTGTGTTTTGTTTTACTGCAACAGGTGAAATAGGAACAGTCTAAAGATCTCAGCTAAGGGTCTAAAGTTACCAGCCTAAGTTGTTAGAAACCCTACACCTTACAACAAGGGAAATCAGTTTACAGTTCACTACACAAATAATACTGGATAACTGATATATGGGTGTAGATAAAATTTATGAAGTTAGAAAGACTACAAGACTCTACCAGTATATACTATACTAATATAGAACATGTATGAGTATTGCACTCTGTGGATGACGCACTTAGCTGGCTTGTCTGCAGTGACAAGTAAATTGGTAAATAGTTTACAACCTGCACTCGGATGACACATGTATAATGTATCACAAATTACATGAATTATACTTGCCTTGTGCACAAAAAAGAGGGACTTTATCACAGCATTAATCCTACTTATGGGTTTATAGTTATAAAACGATCATGTTAATTGTGTAAATTAAGCATACTAGCACTAGGTATACAGTGTACTTTGATTTGCAGTCAATATGACCTGAATATTAGCCATACTGTCTGTAATATATTTAAACTAAACTTAAGGGAAAGTTCACTAGCAACATGTATAACTGTATAAGGCAGGTGTGAAACTGAATTGAACATGTTGAAGGAGGTGTCATACAATATTAACCAAGGTTCCTGATTCTGACTAATACCACTACATACATGATCTACATGTAGCTGGAACCTGTGGAATCTTTCATGCTTTGGTTTAACATGTCTAATAGTGGTTCATCCTCCATGTAACATGATCACAAACCCTTAGTCTTATTTCAGGGAAAGAAGTATGTGAGTGCTATTCAAACCGGAGCTTTTCAATTACCCGTAAAGCAAAATTTCTAAATGCCAAACAGCATATAACTTGATGATATAAGGCTGGCGCCTTTACTGCTATTGCCACCAAAGCTGCCTGCAAGATCAGCGATTGTGTTCGTATTTAACACAGATATACGCCGCTGTAGGCAACTGCAATGCTGGTGCGGACTATAGAAGAGAAATACATGTACTCACTATATATTGGCATGTTCTACATGTTCTATTGTGATGTCTTACATGGAGGAATGACCTTTGATACACATGATCCTAATGATATGATGAATTGATAATTCAAGAAAAATGTTATGATTTGTATGTGTAAACAACACCCATCTTAGCCTATCATGCCCATTGTATATGCCCTGCTATATTTTATCAACTTACACCACAGTCTTAGCTACCACCACAACAGCTAGACCAATGCTTCACCGTCACCAAACCTAACTGTCACAGTGTCACCTTGATCACTGGCAGAGGGACAGGGGGGTGGGAGGAGGGGGGGGAGGGCGGGTTGTAATATCACCTTGGCTACTCATGGTTTCCTCCAGTTCAACAAGTCGCAGCTGGAGGTTACCTTTTTCTTCCTCCAACTCGGCGATTTGGTTCCGCAGGGAGTCGATCCCAGCGCCATCTGGGGAACCCTGGCAGAACGATACACAGGACACGATATTACAGTATGTACTAGTATGCCACTGGTAACGACAATAACTGGCAATCTCAAGCAATATTGCATCAATATGATTTTGAATTGTCAGATATCATACCAGTGTACACATTTACCACGCTTACATCCTACAAACCTTCAAAGATTGTCTCTAGCAAAAAAACAAAACTGTCACCATACATGTACATTGTGTACATCCTATACATCATACATGTTAATATACAGCATGTATCATGTGTATATAACATGTATAATAACATTTATAAGGCCTGCCAAAGTTAGATCCTCCAATGTCCAATACCCACATGATCAAATTAACAAATACTTGTAGCTTTTAATACAAGTATGTATCATATACCTATATCATATCACTAAATTGCAAATTTGTACTACCCGTTATTTGAACTGAAATAAACACACATATGTATATAACACAAATATAACATGTATGTACATAATATGGATATTCTGTCTTTGTTTCATTTTCCTCGTTTTCATTTAAGGTCACTTATAAGCCTAGAGGGGCTTTATTCCATGATTTGTCATTGCTTTGTATATATTAATCAAATGGAACATGTGACTATAATAAATAACCTACATGTACTTACATATACATATTCCCGATATCAACAGCATAAAGTTTCACTTGAGTTTAGTGTTATGATAATGTCATCATGTATCACTTATACCCTGATATGTACAGGAACTAATCTATACATACTGGTGCTGCTTGTGACACTGTTCGCCTACACCTGCTGGAATATTGTTTAGTTTACACCTAATTTATCAGTTTATAGCTAGTACTTAGAAGGAGAACGTGTCTCTCAGGTAACCATGGTAACAGGTCACTAAGTTGGGTAGGGAAGAAGGAAGGACCCACAAAGGAACACTGTACCCCAATACCAAGTACTGTACATGTAAATTGCTCTACACTGCACAAGGCTAGAGGTCAGTGAGTGCACACTGTACAACATAGGATAGGTACACTGAGGTAGGGACAAATACAGTTGTCGGCAAAAGATAAGGTATGGCAAACAAACAACTCAATCAACAGCAAGATTCGACCATCCTTCTTCACGTAAAGACGCTGAAAGATATTTCTATTTCACTGCCCATGTATAGAAATTTTTTTTACGTCTTTGTGAAGATGTTGATTTACAGTAACTTACAAACCTTCACAGTTGCCTAAATATTGGGATGACAAGATTAAACCAAGGTATTTTACTGCTGACACATCCTACCTGTTTTAGTTCTTCTATCTTTTTCTCCAGTGTCTTGATCTTAGAGGTTGCCTGTGCTTTGTATTTCATGAACTTAGCATCTGGTTTGCTCGCACCAGTAGTTCCGCTAGACTCTCCTAGCTGTTTCTCCAGGTCTGTGATCCTGACAAGGCTTCTATCCAGTTCCTGCTGAAGCTTCTCCTTGCTTGCAATCAGTTCCAGATCAGGGGTTGAGCTAGCACCATCCATTGCCCGGGGTTTCGTATTAAGTCTTTCCTGCAGCGAAGCATGCTGGGATTGAAGTTGTGCATAAGCTGCTTGGTAATGAGCAACAGCTGCCTGCAGCTGGGCCATTTCAGCTGCACTAGCAGCTGATCCAGATGTGTGAGCAGCAGTGTCTCCAGATTCCTGTCTCTCGCTCAGCTCCCGTTTTGTCACATGGAGCTGGGCTTCCATCTGCGTACAGTTCTCCTGGACAGACGCCAACTGTTCACAGCTGGCAGCCAACTTGTCTTTGAGCATTTGTGTGGCTTCCTGTAGCTCCAGGATATCCTTATCCTTCCCAACAATCCCATTCTGGAGAGACTCGATTGTCTGGATCTTACTCTCCAGAGCAGCATTTGCATCCTGTAGCTGCTGCTCCAGAATCTTGTGTATTTCTTCCTGCACATTTCCGGAATCTGTCGCCTTCAGTCGTTCAATGTCCTGCTCATGTCTGGATCTCGCCTGATCCAGTTCTCTGTCCCTGTCCTGGACTGCACTTCTCAGTGCTGTCAGATCCAGGCTCTGCCTCTGTAACTGATCCTGAAGACCACTCAGCTGGTCTTCGGAGCGTTCCAGTTTGGCCGTCAACCGTACGATGAGAGACTCCTGCTCCCGGATACTCTGACTCTGGTCTGAAATTGTCTTCTGGAGAAGCTGAAAGAAAAAGGCTCGATTTATTAAAATGGATATAAACACATGATTTCAGAAAAAGTTCAATCAGTTCATATTTATACATTAAAAGATTTGTTTTAACCATGCTTAAAATCACTTTCAGTAATGTGCCATTTGCCCCTTGTTCAATGAAATCTATTAAGTCTTTCTTGAAGACAGTATGAGACCAAAATGCAAATATTTAAAACTGGAACAGGTAGAATATGTACACACTGACAAAACAAAATTCCAGGACATTTCAGTCACCACCCCATGAACCTAATTATACACGTACATTGTTGTACCGGTATATATACACACTACATACACATGTAAACATTAATTGTGTATAATATGCTGAAAGTGTGAATAAACTTTCTATCTATCTAGTATCTATCTACTACAAAGTACATGATTAACACGATTATACAAGTACATTTCTTCCCTGTACTCAGAAGTACTTCCACAGTACACTTGGTACATGTAATCACACGTCCCGTAAGCATAATGCACCCTACACATTATTACTGTCAATCACCACCCACTAGTGTTTCACTGAAAGACCTTCCATCCTGCATTTCCTGTCTCATACAAATAAATCTTTATTGACCACTTGGAGGTTTAGACACCTAATTACAAAAATTTAATTCATTTCAAAATGTCAATCTTCAGTTCACACAATTTTTATTTTTCACTTATTAAATAAATCTAATTAAATCCAATTGCAGTAGCTGCAATATTAGTAATTAAGTAGCAGAAGCAGCAGCTGTAGTAGTAGACTAGTAGTAATAGTACACTAGTTAGACTAGTACCAGTAGTAGTAGTAGTAGTAGCAGTAGCACTAGTAGTAGTAGTAGTAGTAGTAGTAGTAGTAGTAGTAGTACCAGTACTAGTAATAGTAGCAGTAGTAGTAGTAGCAGCCAGTTTTAGTTTTTTTTACCAAATGAAATGTAAGCATGGTACATGTGGTAAGCTTTCAGTTCTTCTTAACTTCTAAAGGTAAGGATCTCATTGATTCCCAATGAAAATGGCAATAATCACTGATAACATATCTGGTGTCTAAATCATCAATACAAGCAAGCCCTTTATGTCATCTGTTACACAAGGGCCGCCTCACTGACCTAGTTCCTTTATCATCCACCCAAATTCACCGCCAGCTAAACAATCAAACTGCTGTTGTACTGATTTCTCTTATTTTTAGAACTTGTATTTATGTTGTAGTCAAAGCAATATATGTACCCTGACAGAAATATTTAAATAATTATTTATGCAAAACAAAATTTATCCGTGTACGCCACAGCATACACATGTTGAATGAGAAGGATCTAAAGCCCCAGAGGGTATAAGCACTGAATATTCAGATATTCAAATTTCCCTGGTCTCGGTATTTAGAATGCCCTGTCACCCTATGGTCACAGGCTGGAGGTTTCACTGTACCTGAAGCAATCAATATTTTCCCCAGTTTTATTATGTTTATGCCCCAGCTATAAATGATCAAGAATCAATATCTAGAAAGCACCTGGTAGCAGCACGGGCCAACTCCAATATGTGGATTTTCCCCCAGTCAATGTATTGTTTTTCCCTTGCAGTTGACTGGGCCAACCAGCTGTTACTGCTTACCATGTCTTGCATGTTTCTGAACCCTCACAACTATACCCCTCATCTTTAGCCCATAGAAAATTACCCTTTTTTGTATTTACAGTCAGCATCCACTATTTACTACCAATATGTGTATTAGTGTTGTTATAGCATTAATAACATCCACTAGTTGGCATCTTCCATATAATATTTAGTGCTACTCATGGTACTGGCACAAACACTAGCTGGTCCACTAATATCAATCTCAGGTTTGAGTGTGCTTGTCAACTTTAAGTAAACATGGTATAAATCAAATAGAAATATTATAGATTGTGAACTATGTGGAATTCTTATAGACATGATAATACTTAGATGGTCATTTTCATAAATATCCTGATATTGCATACATGTATTCAGATATTGAATACATGACTAGATTTTTTTATATGATACTGCCAGCCATAACTGCTAAAAGTTAGAAGTCTAACCATTCCCTCGTCCTATACATCAGGACCCTGTAAACAGTTCTAACAGGCACAAATGCAGCTTTTATCTCTGAAGGAAAACATTTAGGTAAACAAATATCCTTTCGCAATATCATTGTTTTGACATATCTATCAGATTTGCCTAGTTACAAATGTACCAGTAAGTGCAACACTACCATGAGAGTATTGTAGTACATTGTAGTATCACATAGCTGAACTGTATAAATACTGTAAATTCATTGATGTTTGCTTGGGATTATTTGGCGAATTTCGCGACCTTCTTTAAATCGCAAAGCTAAATACCCTGCAAACATAATTTATGTACCTAGATAACTAACAAGACCTGAGCTAACCGCAAATATTAATCCCCGCAAACATGACTTTGTCTCAAAAATGCAAACATTAATCCCTGTAAACATTAATGAATTTACAGTATGTCTTAACAGTACCTTTTTTTCTTTACCTTTGATCATAACGAGATCAATTTAGAACATCTACTTTCCATAGTACCTAAGTACCCCATTTCCATTTTATAAAATATTGTGTAAGTGTATTTATTTATCAAAACCTACATATCATCTTGTAATATTACCATTTTTGTCAATGTCATGTGTACATATGTATCATTTCTCACTTGGTACTATCAATCAATCCTTTTGATGTATTTTTTTTATTTTGTACAGCCTGTAAGGCATCAAGCTCATTATGGTAACGCTGTTGCTATATGGACTGACGACACTTTCATGCATGAATTAACATTTATCATGTCTATATACCATCACTTTAATAGCTGACAGCTAATATTTATATTTGTTTACGAAAGTGTGAATAAAATTTTCTATACCAAGAAAAGCAAAGGGCTCAGTATACTGAGCATAGTGAGCATACCAGTCAAGTATAATGATGCAGTATGTGAGTATTATGCCTACAATTTGGTGTTGACCTAAACATGCTAAAGGCGGCAAGAAGTAGGTGCCATTCTGTTAAAAAAACACAGCATTCCATATTAGTTACTGGCAGTTTTACAGTAGAAAGAAATAGACAGATCCAATATCTAATGTACATGTATATGCCATCCCACCAACAAGCAGTAACTTTAAGCAATGCAACAATTTTAGGTGCATGAGTCACACGCCTTAGAAAATTTCAGTATTTAGGCTGATGCTCTAGGCAGCAGCACCTCAGTGACGTCAAAGCTGTCAGTATATTGCGCACAGGTAAGTGTGCACAACATGCACAAGGCAATGAGTCAGACTGGCAATGAGGTCAGGGCTGGCAATGAGTCAGACTGGCAATGAGGTCAGACTGGCAATGCTGTCAGACTGGCAATGAGGTCAAACTGGCAATGAGGTCAGACTGGCAATGAGGTCAGACTGGCAATGCTGTCAGACTGGCTATGAGGTCAAACTGGCAAAGAGGTCAGACTGGTAATGCTGGTCAAACTGGCAATGAGGTCAGACTGGCAATGCTGTCAGACTGGCAATGAGGTCAAACTGGCAATGAGGTCAGACTGGCAATGAGGTCAGAATGG
>JAAUYG010168077.1_pt1 | contig 10161 bp, 8 predicted proteins | sample 7278091 | NCBI WGS metagenome assembly JAAUYG01 (sample SAMN14350201, study PRJNA611818) | marine sediment metagenome | isolation source: surface marine sediment (0.6m) | place: French Polynesia: Moorea | collected 2018-08
GATATGCCGCCTGGACCAACTGACATCAGCACACTGCTGTAACGTTTATATGTGATATGCCGCCTGGACCAACTGAAATCAGGCCACACTGTTGTAATTTTAGTACGGGACATGTGATGGCCCGGAACAATGACATGACATCAGGCGCATGCTGTAATGTGTATACGGAACATGTCATCGCCTGGACCACCTGACATCATCCGTACCGGTGTACCTAGTACAAACACTGAGGAAAGAAGGCTCTCCTATGCAAGTGTGTGCGATATGTGCTAGCTCTGGTGATGACTGATGCGATTTGATGTACAAGTTTTATAATCTTCAAGAGGAGGCGCATTGTCAACAGACAATGGCCAAAGGATCCAGAAATGAATTGGTTAAGTAGTATGACAAGGCAGCAGTGTTATAGCCTAGGTTTACCCTAAATGTTCTACAGTCATCTACCAGCATACAGCCATCGTTCACCTTGGTCAGAGAATTCTGACTTGACATCGCCATGTATCCGGATTAGCTAGCCTCTGCGCGCAAGGCATAGGAATTTGCTGTTGTTTACTACAATGGACCAGAAAGACTAACACCAAAGAAAGTTACTGGACAACGCTAATTGTTTGAACAACAAAGACTGATTAATTCCCCGGGAAAGAAGTCACTACGGGTAATTATCAGGCAACACGTGCCGATGACAGTTGAAGAAGTGTGTCACAGAGAATTAATCCTGTAAATGATCCGCCTCCAGCTCCCAGTCTGGTACCAGTCGCCGTGTAAAGTCGTTTGCACAGTCAAGCCCAAGTTGCGTTTGCCCTGTCATTCCCGCTGTGCTGCAGCCATGTATTGACCGAGCCCCGGGTATGGGATAATCCCGTCAGCGTGCCTCGAGCTGCTGACAGCAACCATACTGCCACCCCCAGTATCGGGGCTGGCTGGCTAGACGATCCCTCGGACTATATATGGCATAGCACAGCCTACAAGGGGGATTCTTTAAGGATGATTTTGGAGCAGCGAGGAGCAGCCGGTTGTGAACATAGTTAGAGCACTGGGTCTGCTGAAATTTCGCTATACTCAGTGTAACCTAATAGTTAACTGGAATCATAAGTTAAAAAATAGTTTCTTTTTTATTGCTCTGGTTTCTGCAGGTGGGGATACGGGATGTATCCTTGCTGTGATAGATAAGGCGAATGGTCTGGAATTTTTGTTGCTGTCAAGTCGGGATCCTGCGTCATGGGGGCAACGGAATCCGTGTCCAACCACCCGACCGCTGTGAATAGAAATAATCACACAAGCGTGGAACCTGCTGAAGACAAATTCCAGCACATCAACAAAAAATCCCCCAAGGTAAAACACATCAAAGCCGGACTATTCGGGATCGGTGCAAGAAGCAATGGCAAGCGGAAACTGGATGCTGGCGAGGATTCCCCTGGATCCCCGGACGGGTCCGGTGTGGATTCTGGATCTGAGCGGGTGTCCAGTCACATGGAATACCGGAGACAGCAGATGCATGATCTGGAGCAGAGGCGACCGCAGCTGACAGAGCGCCAGATGACGCTAATCGTCTCCACCTGGGAGACCCTGCAGAGGGATCTGGGAGGGGTCGGCTCTGATATGTTCCTACGGTCAGTACGCAGTCAAATTGTACATATCAGCGATAACTAGAAGTTCCAACTAGTAATAAAAGTTATTTATTCACATAAATATTACAGGTTGCCCAGCTATTTTTTTTTTATTTATTTATTTATTTATTTATTTATTTTTTTTTGGGGGGGCGGTACACGCGATACACATCGCACCGAAGTAGACGTCTTTGAGTTCCAGAGGACGCACTACTATATTAGATCCCAGATTAGATGCCATGTCCACAGCAGTAAAAGTTATACATGTATTTGCCTAATATTGTAAATCTCTCTCCAAATGACAAGAAGAAACACGTCAATAGGAACGGACTGAACAAGCGAAATAAACAATCAAGATATGTGGAATGACAACACAAAATAAAAGAACAACAAAAACAACTGAAAATTAAATTGACGCTGAACATGGCGATGTAACATTAACGCGCAAGTCTGACGTAAGTTTGTAGGTATTTGTATTGACTAACATTTAGAGTGGTATGTACATATCAATCATGTTAAAACTAAAATAGCCATATACACCTATGTCAACGTATCCGAAAACAGATTTACACTACTGATGCTAAAATCTGTACTGTACTATGATTTATCCGTATTTGTCGTAGGCTGTCGACGTTTGGGGAACTGCAAATAGCCTCTTCTAAATAGCATGTAGATGGCACAGAATCGCGCTGTTCGTTATGTCAACCCAGTCCATTATATATGGAGCGTCACCGAAGTTTAAATATCTGCATATTATTAACCTAAACGAGCTGCATGAACTCTATATTCTGAAGCAAATGTATTTATATGCCAATGGCCTCCCGAACCCATTGCGGAATTATTCGTCCGAAATCGAGATATGCATGGCTATGAAACTAGACAAAGGTCAAATCCTCGTCTAATGGAATCAAAGTATGTAATATCTAGAGCCAGTTTTCAGTGTCTTGATCCCAAATTTTAGTTCAGCTTATCTATACCATTGCAAAATGTTCAATGTGTTAAAGTTTTTACGAAACGTTACCAAAAGAATAATATTTTGAATAGATGTTAACAACGTAATGTATTTTGAATGGAAATGTGCTGCGTGTGCACAGTTATTGTGGTGGAAATGGCCAATGTTCATCGTTTCTTGGATGGTGTGTAAGTTTAATTTTATTTGTGTTATTATGCTTTCATTCAAGGTTTCCTCTGGCTAGAATTTTTTTCTGACTACAGCCAATCCTTGGCTCACAGAGGTAGGGCTGGATCTGGCCACTAACGTTTGTCTACTGATTTTGCGGATAGATCCAAATAAAGATACACTATGCATCTATTCATACATCCATCCATCCATCCCATCCCATCCCATTCATCCCATCCCATTCGTTCATCCACACACATGGGATATACTATTAAATTGTGGTACGTAATTATGCCGCAGAGCTCCAGTCCTCCCCAATGGTCATTCTGATTCTAATTTTAGTCAGGCAAGATAATAACGAACAATATTACGGTAACGTTAGTTGTGAGAGATTGAAGACTTTATTGTAGCCACGCTGTCTGAGTCATACCAAGCCCGTAACGACTGGGATTACTGGGGGTCGTTTCTGGATCCAGTAGGTCTAATTGGTGAACAGAAACAGCACAAAGCCGTGTCTAGACATGCTTTTTTCCAGTTGTGTAACTGTAGGCTCTAAATGTCCTGTCCGCTGAAAGCTCTCACTGACTTCATACATTATACAGATCTAGAGTTGTTTATGCTACGTTCATGCTGATATTGCCGTCTAAATGACAGACGGAAAACATTTAAACAATCCATTGGCTGACAGCCAGAACCTGGGATAAGCTTTTATTACAGTGCAGATAGATTGCTAACAAAATATTTGCAAAAAAACGCTTTTGACTAAGAACAAAAGAACAGAAGATGAATCACAGGAAACGGAAAGAAAGAAAGACGAAGAAAATGAACAAAGAAGGGAAGAAAAATAATGAAAGGTAAAAGAATAGAAAGAATGGAAGGAAAGAAGAATAAACAGCGAGAAAGAAGTAAAACAATACTGGAAGTTTTCGCAAAATTATGCCATCCCCCTTATTAATAATGACCATGAATGTCAACTGTACGCAGACGTGAAAACAGCAAAGTTGACCTTACCACACTGGGGGAACATAGCTTTAAGCAAATGTGCATTCTTCATATACATATATTTGGCTGAACGTTTGTAAAATCATCAGTAGAAATTACACTGTCGCTACGGCTTGGTTGAATAAAATTAATACTTCGTAGCATTCATTTCGGTAATGCCATAAACAGCTGGGACAATACGATTACAAAATGCGGCTTAAACACCATCGCATGGAAATTCTCGGCGGCCTTTTGACATCTCTGTCGTCATATTAAACGCCAGCAGTCACTAATTGAGACGTCCAAGGTGTAGCTCACTGGGGCAGGGTATCCCCATTTGATTTGATTAGTATTCGAGAAAGGGATGCCGAACGTGCCCTCCGCCTCCTCTGTCAGAGCCGGGTCTTGTGATTTACTGTATAAACGTCTACTGGGTCCCTGCCATGTTCCTGCAGTCGGGTAGAGAAGCTATAGATGGAGTCAGCCTGTTGTCCATAAATGGTAAATAAATTAAACCGGCTACAAAATATTTCCCTCCAAAATTTCTGACGCAGGGGTAATACAAGGGTTGATTTGATTCTTTATCTTCTCAGATGGTTTTGTCTACTAAATGCAATATATTAATTTGATGAGGAGAAGAAATTCCAGTAGGGCGAGTGACTGACGATGGCACCCGGAGCAAGAGAGGGGAGCTCGGATTTTCAGCTGCACAGTTGTCCAGCTGCTGTACCTTTGACAGCTGTTCCGCTGTGATAAACTGTACATTGACATTCTGCACTAGCTAACCGTTCCCCTGGCCTTTGCTATTATGCATTTGAATTTCTTCATTCTGAAAAAAAGAGATATATAAATAAAATTCGATACAATGAAAAGTCTGATGGCTAGGGATGGTGGACGATTGTAGGAAAGAAAGTAACAGGAAAAATGTAACTGACAAACAGTATCAGGAAAAAGTAACGGAAATAAAGTAACAAGAAAAAGTAACGGAAAAAAGTAACAGGTCTCATAATACATGAAGTGCAGGCATCTAACAATTTAAATCAGTCGAGATGTTTAATGTTTTCTGTTTCATCAATGCACGTTAAACTTGTTAAACGTGAATACTAGCTTAACTGCCCTTTATGAAACGGTGTTATAAGGTTAGCGGATTTGGACACAACATTTGGCCGAGGCATGGATTCGTTCCACAGGATGAACAAGACGAGTAGTAATCCGAGTGTGATAACTGACAATTCCATGCTCAATGCGGGGTAATATAGAGTAATATGCATGAGTGTTTCTGACGTAGGTGTATTATTACCACGTGAAAGTTGACCATGTGAATACGCGCATATGTGTATGCGTGGTAGTATATGTGTGAAAAATGCATCATAATAAATGTTGAAAATTCACATTATATTATTATTGGACAAATGACTCCTACAACTCTTAGTACTGCTCATTACTATTCCCATTACAGTCACACAAGTATAATTTCCCTTCATAATAGTTTGCAGGACACTGTTACTTTTTTACCGCTTGGCCTACACAGGCTGTTACTTTTTTCCTAGATATAACTGTTACTTTTTTCTGTTACTTTTTATCCTGCTACTTTCTTTCCGGGCACCATAGTGGAGACTCTGTTTATATTCGTACTGTTACAAGCCACTTGTTCTCGATTTTGTATTGCTCTTGGCTTAGTGTAGTTGTCGCTGGAAGACCTCTCTTTTTACCAAGGAAAAACTAAGCACAAATTAAGCAAGACAATCTACAGCATGTCAGTCTATCAGCGGACGGGCGACAGGAAACGATCCGAGGCCAGGTCTGGTCTGGAACTAAGGCACGAGCCACGTCTTACAGGTTATGCATATGCCTCCTGTTTGCCCTTTTTCATTATTTCCTGTCCCTGCTATTCAGGGACAGGCACGGAAACAAAAATGGAAATGCTAAAAATCACAGATCCAAACTAACTGCGGCCAGATTGCTTTTGATGAGTATAAATTACAACTACATAGGTATGTGCGGGCAGTGGCCGGAAGGCAATGCTAGTCTATGCAGGGAATATTGTAACTCAAGCTTACAAGTGTTAAATACAGCCTTTAAACCAGTTTTTGGTTGTATTTATGGACTGTTAGACTGTGAGTGAGTACAGTTAATTCTGGTGACGAACGTCGAGCCTCCTGGACTGAGTACTGCATGTATGAGAAAAGTTATGATCCCCAAACATTATCATTCGTACCGATCATAATGTTTTTTTCATGATAGCTGCATGTATTTACTGAACAAATAGAACTCGTTTCCTAAAAGCCTGATCTAAAGTAGTTCATAGCAGTTAATAATAATGGGACTAATTTTGCTCGTGTTGAAGTCTTTCCTTTTTGTCTGTCGGTGACACATTTCGCAGTGCCTGCATTTTCTTTCATTTTTCCTCAGTAACTTTGGGGACTTTCACAGCCAACAATTTTGTGGTTATGCCCGACCACTACGGTAGCGAAGTAGTATTTTTAAGCAACATGCATGGTCATTAAATTATTGATGCCTGTGGAAATTCCCTTACACACATCCCCCCCCCCCACACACTCCCACCCCCCGCCGCTACCACCACCACCACTCCCTGCAAACACACGCACACATACATACACACACGCCTATATAATCCAGCTGTGCTCTCTACAAATCCAATAACGGCAATTAAGCTTGGAGATAGAATGTTACCTTAATGATGCGTGATGGAACCAGCTGATCCAAGACACAGTTATTAGGGACTCCTGTTGTTATTTGCAGCCTGTATCAGGCGGATTGCTGGCGACCCACACACCTGCGGCTTTCTCCGTGGCTGTGATCACGTTAATCGATTACGACAGTTCAGCCAATCTGAGAAACTTGAAGCAGTGATCCCGAGTTTGATTAACGGTCAATCTTCTATTGCCTCGCGTGTGTCCATTCATTTATTCTACTTGATGATAATGCTTGTATCCCCGGTAACCGAGCTTCTGGCCTGTGTCCCCAGGCCCAAGGTATGATGGGAGTACGCAGTCCGGATTCTGCTATGTTAAATATCGGTTCCCACTATTTTGTGACGGGAGTATGTATTCTGGATTCTGTTATGTTTATATCTGTTCGCATTACTTTATGGCGGGAGTATATTTCTTCCCGGTTATATTTTATTAAATATAGGTCTCATTATTTTATGACTGGGGTATGCATTCCGGAATCTATAATGTTTACATCGGCTTTCTTTTTTATGACCGGAGTATATGTATTCTGTTATATCGGTGTATCTGTTATATCTATACACTCCCTCTTCCGGATTCTATTATGTTTATATAACTTTAATAACCTTCTCCATAATAATAGTACCACGAGAGTGTTATTAGTTAAATTGTTATGGAGGCATATGAGATGCGTAATTTGCTTATATGTAAATAGTGTGGTTTTTTTTAGGGATTTTCGCGGCTGTCTGTACTCTGGGTGCATGGTTTCCGTTTTTCAAGTGGCTTATAAGCCTGTTAGGCTGGGCGATTACTGTTATGGTATATATATATTGTTATTGTATATCTTATGCGCATGCCACTATAAATAAACAATACTACTACTATATCGGTTGCCATTGTTTTATGTTCTGGGGAATACATTCTGCAGTCTATCATGTTTATATCAGATCCCCTTATTTTTATGTCAAGGTCTTTTCCTTCACGTACGTCTGTTAAGTACGTCTCTTTTCTATTAGCTATCATTTACGGCAATTTCATTCAGAGTTCGCCTTGCAATTCCATCTTGTTATTCAATTCAATGACTGTATTTTGAAGTAGCATACGTCTAGGGTCTTTCATGACAACATGAAATCATAATAAACACTGTACGAAGGATATTTATTTGATGAAAACAATATGTTTGCCTATGCAAAACAAACATTTATCTATCGATTTTTCACATGTCACGTGTATCTCTGTATAACATTTGTATCATGTATTAGTTCCTAGTATTTTTCGTACCGTCTTTTACATATTATATGACATTTCCGCCACTAACGCGTCAGACGTTAACGTTGTTCTCGGGTACGTAGGATACTAGCTCGCCCTCCCCCGATTACGTTTCACTACCTTCCAACACCCTAAGTTTTCTGTAGGGTAAGTGACATAAATTTCCTTTACCGGAATGTGAGCAAATCTAAATACTAGTCAATGTAACACTGTCCTGTGGATATGCCTATGAATATCACACACCTTGACCTTTAAGGGGATTGAAATTACACAGAATCGCATCCCATTACATGGAACCACTTTTGACCGGCAAATTATCTATTCGTTGGATTGAAGAAGATTATATAATAGAAAACTGTGCAACCGTCAACAATGTACTTTTTGCTTATATTGTCACCGCAGTAGTGACGGGGTCTACCGTCCACAAAAAAAATGACGATTGTTCTTTGATAAGGCCACGGAACCCTAAAACCTTTTAAGAAAGTTTTTATGTAATAAAATCAGAGTGACTGTAAATATACTTTAGATACACATTTGGATGTATTCATTGCCATAGGGTTCGAATATGGTGGGCAAATAATTTGCAGCAAATAAGAAATAACACGGAGATTAATTAATTTCATGGTCTTGCGGCTACCGCTTATGTAAATTCTTTCCTCGTCATGTGTTCGCATTCAAACATCCGTACTCCCTGTGGCATATATGGCCACGTGCTAAAGCTACCCTATCCTAAAAAAGAAAAAAAAGAAGAAAAAGAAAAGAAAAAAAGAGGAATTACTAGCCGTTTGAAGTGAGCCATGGAGTATAGCACAGCTACACACGGGGAGTCTTTCGCTCTCCCGGGAAACACCTCTGTGATTATAATCATAGTGCCATTTTTTACATGGCGTGTTTGATTCCATAGAGACATGGCAGAAACCGAGCCCAGGGGCCTAGGGTGTCACGCGCAGATGGAGTGTGATATCATATGACCGTGTATGCAGGTGTTTTAATGAACAGCAAATTTTGTGACAATTTGAAAACTACACCACAAGAGGTACATATAGCAATGCCGTTGCGAGTATGATGATGATGTCCGGTGGCTAATTACTTTTGAAGATGCCATTATGGATTACTGTAACTTCCATTTTCACACAAACGCACCGACCTGAAGTGGTGTGGGATGAGTTTGTGCTGAAATACCTGATATAATATATCAGGTTTAGTTTCTTTTCTTCCTGTTGCAGGTTCTTTCATGTATGTCACTTCATTACCCTCCGCGCTGCTTGGCCTAATTATCCAGCCATTACCTATGCAGAAAGGGCCTAAAAAGATCATTTCATCTATACTCTGCACTTTCTTAACTTTGCAGCTTATCAGTCTCAGAATCCCCCCCCCCCCCCAAAAAAAAAGGTTTTTAATGAACAGGTATTTGAAAAGAAAAGGGTCTCTTATTTTTCCTGCCTCCCTGTTGTATGTCAAATATCGATCGATCGGTTTGACCATGGCCTTGTCTTTATTACATCTCTAGTGAGACTTCCAGCTATCCCCATGTTAGTTTCTTTACCGCCAGGATGTTCGTTATCGATCAGGCGTGATGAATGTCGCTGTCCTGGATGTCATTGACACCTGGATCAATACCTAAGCAGCCTGACAGACAGGGTTGTGTAAAAGAGAGCCCCCCACCCCACCCCCACCCCCTCCCGTCAGCCGCTGCCCAGCACCCCATGGGAGGATTACAAGAAATGAGCTAATTAATCATTTCTGTCTCTTCGTCGCTTCTTTCAGAACCTTTGAATCCTATCCCGGGATAAAAGATGCGTTCGGCCCTTTCCGGAGTCTGTCGGCAGAAGACCGGAGATACGTACAGGAACTGAGAGCACACGGCTCCCGAGTGTTAGGAACGATCGGAACCCTGGTGGCAAAGCGGGAAGACCCAGATGAAATAGTCAAAGTTCTCCACAGACTGGGACAGAAACATATTACCTTTAACGCAAAAGTGGAATATATGGATGTAAGACTACTACTATTACTACTACTACTACTACTACTACTACTACTACTACTACTACTACTACTACTACTACTAACAATAATAGCAACAATAGTAAAATGTACAGATTGATATATATTCCCCCTTGTCTCTTTCCAGTCGGACATTGATGATTGCCTGCATATCACCATCAGATAGAGATTTTGTAGAGACTTTAAACACGCTGAAATATGCCAACCGTGCGCGCAACATCAAGAATAAAGTCTCTGTCAACCAAGACAAGACCAGTAAACAGATCTCCTTACTGAGGCAGGAGATTCTGGCCCTACAGGAAGAGCTGCAGGAATATAAAACGGTAAGATAGCCTTATAAACATGGCCTGATGTTCGGGAAAATACTCAAGTCTAAGTTTTGACTTAAGTCACTAAATCTGAGCAATGGGACTGTCTATCTAAGAATGACTTGACTTAAGTCACTAAATCTGAGCAATGGGACTGTCTATCTAAGAATGACTTAAGTCAC
>JAAUYG010107825.1_pt1 | contig 10160 bp, 9 predicted proteins | sample 7278091 | NCBI WGS metagenome assembly JAAUYG01 (sample SAMN14350201, study PRJNA611818) | marine sediment metagenome | isolation source: surface marine sediment (0.6m) | place: French Polynesia: Moorea | collected 2018-08
AATAAACGAACAAAAGTGTGTTGTGGACCAATGTCCAAAAACGATCTCGCTTTTTTGCAGTTGGTGCGCATCTTGCTAAACGTACTAAAATGTCTCTTTGATGAACAATTTGCAGCTAAAGACGTTGCTGTTCAGGCGGAGAAGGCCTACTGCGACATTTTCAACTCTGCGTGCGTCGGCGGCGCAGATATCTCGGGTCTGTACACCGGCGACTGCGCCTACATGGCCCCCGGATCTCCCGTCGTCTGCGGCAAGGCCAGTAAGTATGTCCTGACTTTTTTGTTTCAAATAAGAAAGGCCAAAGCAAAAGATGCTACGCAAAAATTTAATGGCACTCTGAAAATAAGCAACCTTTGATTCAGGGGTGAAAATGTCAGGGACGAAAATGGTCTCCTTGCTGTCCTCAATTCGAAGACTGGGCGCACTTGTGTTGCCTCAGCTGCCAAATTGAGCCAAGAAAAATCGGGAAAGGAGCATGGCTTGATAACAACTCTGCTGATGTGCTGGGTTCTTAACGCCAGCGGTTTCCATTTGGTGAGAAAGACGCGCACTTGCCTCCGTTGTCGATGGCGCGGCATCCTTTGGGGGGCGGGAAGGTTGATCGAAGGTTTGGTTAAACTGAAAGATACACACATTGGCTCCCTGCGCGGGTGAAAAAAACACAATTTTGCTTCATAGTCTGCGCGTCAGCTGGTCGGTCAGAACTTTGGCTGTGTCCATGGTTCACAGTACTGTCATGGCACGGCACTGTTCACGACAGTGATGGTCGCTTTTACCTCTGACCTACTTTTGGCTTTGACAAGCCTGTTACGATTCTCCGTCAAAAAGAATCACATTCGCTGAAAATTACAAAATGCCACGAAAGTCTTTCGTGTTGTCAGTGCCGAAATCAACCTCGTGATCAATCTCCTCTTTGAGATCAGGAGTGGCCCGAGACCTCTGTCCAGATTGTCCATGATTCTCTGTGACATAAACTGGTCCTAAGTTTCTCAAGTTTAGGAATGTGCACTGGAGAAATCATTGCAAACTAAATTGCTGAACACGGTTTTCCCCGAGAAATCGACAAAGCTATCCTTCGCCAAGTTTGCAGTTAAGTTTGACATTCCCTTCGCTAATGTAACGGGTCCGCAAAACTTCAACCGTTTTTGCTAATATCCGTTCGTTCCGGAGGTCCTTGACACCGGAGGGAATGTTCCTCCTCATTTTTAAAAATGACTCACTGGAGCTTGGCAATTTGTGCCATCCTTCGAAGCGGAAGGTGCCCCAGAGACTTGATGTTGCAGATTTGAAGCCGGCATTTGACAAGTACATGAAGGAGAGAGGCTGCACGGCGAACTCGAAGATGCACATCACGTGTCAGGACGCGCACGAGGCCGGAAGCTTCATCCTCTCGTCCGGCGACTACAGGATCACCACCGACGGACGCGACATCGACGTTGGCAAGTACGTGTATCACACACGTTGGTTTTGATGCCTGTCATTTGATGCTAATCTTTCTGAAACAAGGGATGCGAAAGGGACTGGCCATGTCATCATCCCTCGAAAAGATTTTTTGCGGGCTGCTCTGTTCTGAATGAAGTTCCTTCGAACTTGCGGGGTGCCAGGGGCGGCTCACCTATGCTCGGGAAATGGTGATCAACGCAGACTGCATATTTGAATCAAGCGACAAGTGATCGTTTTGGTTCACATGGGCAGACAGAACACATTCTGTTACAACTGGTGGATTGAGAAATTGTTAGCTTCATTCGTTTTTTTCTGAAACTCTCTGCTCTCTGAATGTCACACCCAAGAAATACGCTTCCTTGTCTCAACCAGAGTCCTTTTGTAGGTATGTTACTGTGTACAAGCAAGAAGGTGGAAAGTGGAAGATCTTCTACGACATTTTCAACAGCAACAAATCCTAAACAAAATTCCACCAAGTTCCTGCAGGAGAGTAACCATGGAACAGAGAAGGATCCAGAACTCGTTGTTGTACACTGTTTCCAGTTTACGCTTGGACGTAGAAGTTCCGTGAATGCATGCTGAGTTTTTCCGTCAATGATTCTGCTCCCCCACCCACCCTAGAGCATTAAATCTGCATTCCTTGATCGTGACCTTGTTGAGAATTTAGATTGATGTGAATAACACGTGAGATCGTATTGACTGCACCATCTGTAAAACTTGCAGTGGAGTAGTTGTAATCAGTTCACGTATTAGTAATTTTATTGGTCGGTTGAGAAGTAAAGATTAACAAACGACAAGTGACACACCTGTAGACATCAATTCACGCCAGAGCATAAATCAGGCGAGCTTCTTCGTGCTTTCAGCGGTAGGGAAGGGCAACATTTTACTTTTTATGAATTGTTCCCACACCATTTGCAACTTTTTTTTTAGCTTTTTTGAACATTTTGTCCTCAATAAAGTCTTCAGCGCAATTTAGACATCGCACAACTGGATTCTGTGCTGTTGAACGAAAACGAAGATGAAGGAAAGCGCTCAAAAGGAGTGCTTCAACTGGAATATCAAATGCTTCCACTGGAGAAATCTTCAGCAGGCATCTTTTGCAGTTCAACGCAGAAACTGAAAAAGCTAGCAGTTCAAGCAAAACTCAAAACACCGTCTCAGAAACACTGGTCCTCATTTCACCCAAGAGGACTGAACCCGCTCGGGTGTTTGTTGTCGTTTACGACAGTGCACAACATTTCAGCACGGTGACTCTTACGAACAACCCCAGAATAAATCTACTGTAAGACAACGCCTACAATTCCGATTGCCAAAAGATACTGCCTTTTCTGTCACCAAATCGCCACGAAAAACATCCAAATCAGGAGACAACTAAAGATGCCATGACACATCTCCGTAAACAACCCTCAAAACCAATATGTGCTTTGACTGCTTTTTGCGCATAGAATAACTCAGAAATTGTATTTTGACTTTGTAATTCTGTAACCAAGCAAGGCCTTCAGGTGTGTTGACAAAGGTAGAGCTCCAATGCGTAGGTAAACTCGCAACGCGATTTCAAATGCAAATCGCGCGTAACACTCTTCCATTTTTGGACAGTACTTTGTTGAGGAAACACTGCGTACCACGCTACAATGGATAAAACTCGGGTGAGTGGTAAAATTCCTTTGGAACATTTTAAATCATCTGGGTTACGGTTCGTCTGTTTCACACCTTCTGAGGAGATATCACCTCTATAGATGTCTGCAGGAAGCTGAGAATGGGAAACAGTCGCAACCTTGCCAGGAAAAACTCTCAAGACACTTGGCAGCTTGCGTTTATGAAGCAAGCAGTTTACAAATCCCGCTTTCTTTTGGTCAAGACATTTCGAGAGAGAAGGGCCCAGTCCTTGCTTTTTGTACACCAACATTCACATGCTTCTTGTGTGTAGACACATTTTTCTTTGCTGAAAATTACATTTGCACGAGCTCTCTTGCGGGGGGATAGGGCCCAAAGAAAGAAAAGCCAGAAAATTTTTTATGGCATCACGCGTGTGGGTTTCATGAGAACCAGAGCAAAATCATGCGAAATGAAGGTTCCACACTCCACAACGAAAACGAAATTCTCCACACACGGCTAGAAAAATGACAGTACAATGGTCGCATTTTGCCAAAGCTTTCCTTCAACATGCAAGCATTCAACGTGACTTTTTGTTCTGAAACAAATGTCAGACTAAAAATACACCCCATTTGCATATGGCGAGTTTACTCAAAGTATCCGTCAGGTGGTTCCTACTGTTGGCCTTCAGCAAACATACCTTCAGTGGCAATGCTAAGGTGGAGCAAAAGAATTCTGTGACATCACAGGATAACCGGGTTTGTATGAGTTTCATGTCACCCAACTTGAAAACAAGACAACGAAAAAAAGAAGGGTTCTTTCTACAGATGAACATGTCTGCGACATCAAAAAAGAAAAAAAAACTTTTTGAACGTCGTAAACAAAAGACCAGTTTCTCATCAAATGTGTCGCGCTTCGTTCTGAATACATCGAGGCCTTTTGGTTTTCGATATTGGCCCAAGAACAACCGTCTTTTGTGACAAACTGATCCTTCTTCAAGCCTCTATCTATCTATACTGACAGAGTGTGGGAAAAAGTTTGATTTTTTCAAAATCATCAATTGGTCTTGTTTGAACAGTATTGTTTGATTGTTTGCCAATTGTCTGACTGTTTACCAATCACAATTCAGACCAAAAAAACAACGGAGGCTCGAAAAGATTTACCTGGTCAATTGGCAATGTCACCAACTGCCTCAAGAGATTGTCGTGCCTTCTTGAAATGGCTTTCAGTCTCATTCTTTTTGCAGGTCACTTTTGCCGTTTTCCTTGGTGCGTGCATAACAATTGGTAAGTGCACCCAAATGCATTGTTACTGAGGCAAAAGAGAATGCACAGGTTGCTGCTGTTTCCCGTGTTCTCCCACTCTCCAGAGGAGGCTGCAGAAAATCCAAAACACTTGTCATCTTTTTTTTTTCTTAAACACCCACAAATGCCAACTTATGATACCCACGTTTGTCGACAATAAGGTAGGGAAAAATCAGAAGATTCGGAACCGTGCACCGAGGGGAAATTGCTGAGAAAGTGACCATGTCTGATTGTTAGCGGCACTGCGATGCACACTTCGTTGTAAAATTCAGATTGGGTTCCAGTTGCGCAATTTGTTCTGATAGTTACACCCAGAGTCCCAGCGTGAAGCAAGACAACCAATTCTTCCAATATTACCTCTTTGGGTATTCCTCAAGTCACATCTTTGGTGTCCATTTTTTCATTCTCTCGTTTCCTCACATTCAAGGTCTGGCCTCTAACGTTGGCGATTCTTGCACCGAGGATTCAAACTGTTCCACCGGCCAATTCTGTGAAATCTACAGCAAATGTAACGGCAGAGGACAATGCAAATGTTCATCGGGCTACAAAACAGTCGGCATCGGCTGTGAAATCGGTAAGAAGCCACGCGGAATGACTTCAGTTGCGATTCTGAATGTGCCGCAATGATGATGAAGATGAGTCAGATCAGGATCCCTAAGAAAACTGTGGCACCCGAGAGGCAGATTATCCAAAAACATCTTTTCTGATTGTAAGAATAAATTGGACGTTGATCAGGGTTCTTTTCCCAAGTTGCTATCTGTTAATTTTTTTCTTTTGATTTTGCAGAAAAGCTCATCAATGACCCGTGTGACGCCAGCTCCTCGTACTGTCCTGATGAATCGACCTGCACCAACTCCGTGTGTTCCTGCGCCAGCGGATACCGGGCATCCGCCAACCGGAAGTACTGCATCCGCAACACCTTCAAACTGGTCGGCGAATCTTGCTCAGGCAGTAAGTCTCTAACGGCAGAATAGGAAGAACGCAGATCCGTGTTTTTTGCGAAATCAGAAGTGTTTTTCGCATCATCTGGAATGGGTGGCAGCCCTCAGAAAAGTCTTTGCTATTTTCCAGATGACATCTGCACGCAGGCACCATACACGACCAACAACGTGCTTTGCATCAACAACTACTGTCAGTGTACCAGCGGCAGGAAAGCCTCTGACCAGCAGTGCATCTACTGTAAGCATTTTTTTTTCTATCCTGGACAAGAAAACTAACATTTTGGCCAAAAAGTGAAAAATTTTGCCAAAGATCCTTCCCTGAAAAAAAAAATGGTCAAAGAATACGAACATGATCTGTTGCTGTTCATGGCGACTTGAAAGGCCATGGGTGATGGAGACACTTCAACATAGCTGGTGGGCATGTTCTCTGAAATGTCTCTGAGCGCAGTACATTTGTCGCAGCCTTCCATTGGAAACAAGACAAACTCAAACAAGTGGATTTGCGTTGATGCGTTTTTGCGCTTTTCAGACGAGTATGGAGAGACCTGCAGTCTCCAAACAGGATCCTTGAGAACATGCAACCCGAACAAGGCGTACGAGTGCACCAACAACAGATGCACGTGTTCTGCTGGGCACACCTACTACGCACCTCAAAGTGAATGTGTCTTCTCACAATGTGAGTTCAGAACTCTCAGAGATTCGGGTGTTGGAGAAAGAAATGCGAATTCACACACAGAACTCGCAGGTCTTCCAGCGCCTTTCCCGCACCCTGTCACAGCAGCTCACAGATTTGTCTGAAACTCCTTTTCTTCTGAAATGGTGATTTCATGGAAGAGACAGAAATATATACCCAACCATACCAATATCTGACAGCCAAATTGAGTCACAATTATGGTATCGTTTTGCAAAATCACAACCATAAAAACTAAATCAGTCAAAAACTGATCATTCTGCACCTCACAGCGCACTGTGCCCTGCGAGCAAAATCAGCATTCCCCCCGGCCAAAGAAAGTGTCCAAGACTATGTTTGTTTTTCACATTCTTTTGAACCTGACAGCTTTGCGAGACCTTCAGGAGGGCGCTATTTGCGACCACACCAGCAACACGTACACGTCCAAGTGGTGCGCCGATGGACTCGTGTGCACGACGTGTCCCGTCGCGACTGCCAGCTCAACACAGTGTATGACGGAAACTAAGTGTAAGTTGTCACAAGACCAAACACGTCTGTTATCTGCTGTAAAACAAGCCACTTGACACCCTTCTAAAATCCTTATCTTGAAAAATTCCTCTGTCAAGAAGACCAGATGTCCAGATTATCTTTCGCTGGGCAGACGCAGAGACATGGGAAATTCCTTTACGGGCAGGAAAAAAATTGGCTCCATGTCCCAATTGTAGAAAGCACGCGACTGGTGAAGAACATCTTGACAAAACATGCAGATGTGGTTTCACAAATAAAAACCAGGAAAAGTTTCCGCCCAAAGTTTTGGCTTTGTTTTGAAATGCCAGAATGTTTCCTATTTTCTCATCCCGTCTGCCTCTGCAGGTTATTCTCCGTTTTGAAAGAAATAAATCATCTGGTTTTTTTTTCTGTTTTCAGCCTCATCTTCCGCAGCTGTTACCGTAGCTTCCTTCGTTTTTGCTCTTTTTGGATTTGTGGCGTCGTACATGTTTTTGTAAGCAACCTGAACAGAACACTTTGAACATTGCCACTTCCAAGTAAAAGACCAACAGCACAACGATAGAGATCATGAAAAATGGAAAAAAATAAGCAAAAACCTAAATGCCAAGAACTCTGACCAAAGACACTAAAAAAACTGGTCAACACAGGCCAACTAGACTTGTAAGTGCTTTTACGTTTTCTATGGAACAAGGTAGTTTTCAGCATGTTTGTACGTCGAAAAGAAACAACTGCTGCTTTAACATTTTGAGCATCTCAGCGGAGCCGACGCTATCCATCAAGAAAATAAGAAAATTACATCTCCGTTGGAACCATCTTCTTTGCTCCTCATTCAAGTTGTACAGGAGTAACTGAGTCCATTTTCATTTTTGCTTTCTGTTTTCTGTGTTTTCAAAAAAGTACATTGTGTGACATGCAACAATAAATGTTTTCATAAAACCTCAGAACAGCAAAATTTGTGCATTGCATTTTTTTTTCAAAAGCTCACACGTATGCGTCTAAGGAAAACGGGGGAAAATCCTGCATTTTGTCAACTGCACAAAATTATCTCGGGCTCCAATCGCTCACCTTTGAAACAAATGTTTCGCGGAGTATACAGAGGCAGCAGGGCACTGGAATTAAACCAGACCAGAAACACGTTTCAGCGCAGCAGGAATAGAATCCCGCAGATTCTGTGCTGGGCTTGTTACGAAGCTGCTAGCTCTTTCTGATTCTTGGGTTGGCAGCAATGAAGATAATAACACATAAACGCCAAAGTTGTCCCTCGAAACTTTCAGCAGCTTCTGCGCCACGTAAGATTCAAGCAGAGGTACAGGTTTTGAGGCTTCATCTGTTGTCTGCATACTCGAGAAAAACCAGTCAATATCTATCTCACTGATGTAGCTTTCTAGGTCAGTGGCAATGACTTGGAAGAACGCGTCACAATAACACCATACAAGGAAAGCACACTTTGTACTGAAAGGTGTCCTATTTAACACACGTTCACCAAATGATGCGGTTGATCTGAAAGCGTTGCCAGGAGCTACAAGCAGATTCTCTCAGGACTATCAAAAATGGAAGGAAAGACGGAGCTATTTTTCTCAGATGAGTGCTACAAGACATTTTTCGTCGACTACAATTTCATTCACTGTGAGTATGACTGCCACGTCTCGACTTTGAGATTTTGTCCTCAGAAGAACCCGTTCAGAAAGTGGTTCTGAGCCACCGATGCATTCTTCCAAAGATATATGCAGGGCAAAGTTAATTGCTGGGTTTCGAACATTTTCAAGAAAGTGCGGGATTCTAATTCCTAACTTCCCGGTTTTCTACTGCCATTTGCAGTGCCGTGTTTGACACTATTGGCCAGCAAGCTGATAGGCTACACTGTTGTCATCTCAGCTTCTCTCTTCGGTAAGTTTCAGCAAGAACGCAAAAAACACAGTCACAATGTATCTGGTGTCTAAAAGGCGTTGTCACGAAGAAAAAAACCGGTTCAAGCTGTCCTGATCTCCACATCCCTTCAGCCTAGAACCAATGAATCTGCCCAAGCAGACTCCCACTCCTTCGTCATTTCTGTGATGGAAATTTTTGCAGAGCTTTCCTCATAGACGAAAAAGACACCCCCATGGGTGACAGGGAAGAGTTGCTTCTCTAACCAGTGGGGTCACTCTTGGTGAACATGTCGTGATAACACACCCCCGAAAAAAGACGGGTGTCTCACGGTGATGTGCATGGGAAGATATATCTTACTGGCTGGAGGAACAACTCTCCCTGTCATCTGTGGTATCCCCTCTGAAGGGGGTGTCTCAGCATGAATGAGGGTATTTGGTGGTGATAATAGAGAGGGGTACATTGTGGTGACAGAAGAATAATGATGAGGCAGGGGTACCTTGTCAAGCGGGTTCATCTCCACAAGGTCACAACGGAACACAAAACAAAGCTGATCGGGTAAAAACTTGAAATGAGCTCTCTCCGTCACGAAGCTATACTTTTTCACCGTGTTTCAGTGAACTTGCCACAGATAATCAAGATACTGCGCAACAGGAGCGGAGAAGGAATCAGTGTTGTTGCCAGAAGTATGACATTAACAGCTACAACAACAGCAGTGGCCACCAGTGTCGTTAAAAATTTTCCTATCAGGTTATTATTTTTCTCGCTGTAATAAAGCGATGTCTGGTCTCTCCGTTCTCTCTCTGTGTGTATCTGCCACCGCATATTGGGTTCCTTTGAGTGTGAGTATTCCGTACTCAGTAGCATCCCAGGAGTATTGCAAGGTACAAGCAAGAGAAGCAAGTTCAGTTGGTAACTATATTCACACATCTGATCTGTACAAGAGTTGCTTCACAAGTGCAGGTTTTTGCACCCTTGCTTGCTAGATGTTGCTTTACTGTGCCATCCAATGAGAATTCGTAAGGATCGAGAGGTGTCACAACAGTGTGCCTCGTCTACATCGCCACCATTTTTCTTCTTGCAACTGCAGAATTGTTTTGCAAAAACGAATCCTGAATAAAACATATAGAGATCACAAATTCTCCCAGAAGCCAATGATGAAATCAAGCTGTACCTAAATCCCCTTGGACATCAATCAGTGAATATTTTCCATTTATGTTTCAGTACATACGGAGAAGGTTTGACTTTGGCTATACAGGGTCTCACCATTATCAATCTCATCTACATTTATGACAACAAACCTTACGCAGCTGTGACTTACACAGTCGTCTACGTCCTGTTGGTTTTGATTCTCCTGTCGCCTTTGGTTTCGCTGGAATTCCTGACGCTCTTGGAATTGTTCAGCTTTCCTTTGTCTGCGGGTGGAAAGGTATGTGTTTCCTCGCTGAGCATTGCTTCCAGTCTCAAGGTCTTAATCTCCAGAACCGATCCGACGAAGCAAACAAATGTTCTTTTCTCAAGCATTCGTTCTCCTCTGGTCTTTTCTCGAGATCTCGAGATCCTAAGCTTACCTGTTTCCATAGCTCTGTTTATGCAACAATGTGAATCATTCTGCAAATCTTTTTCTTTTGACAGTCCGTACAAATCTTCCACAACTACAAGAATCAAGGAACTGGGCAGCTCTCAGCGTTCTCTATCGCCTTCATGTGCTTCCGTTCACTCGGCAGAGTCTTCACTAACTTGGCAGAAACTGGAGATCTCGTCAAGATAGCCACCTTCACCACAACCAGTATTTGCAACTTGACATTGTTCTTCCAGGTCTTTTATTACAGG
>JAAUYG010009582.1_pt1 | contig 10159 bp, 5 predicted proteins | sample 7278091 | NCBI WGS metagenome assembly JAAUYG01 (sample SAMN14350201, study PRJNA611818) | marine sediment metagenome | isolation source: surface marine sediment (0.6m) | place: French Polynesia: Moorea | collected 2018-08
CCCCCCCCCCCCCCCCCCCCCCCCCCCCCCCCCCCCGCCCCCCCCCCCCCCCCCCCCCCCCCCCCCCCCCCCCCCCCCCCCCCCCCCCCCCCCCCCCCCCCCCCCCCCACAAATTCGGGAAAGAGAAATAATGTACAAGTAAAACATGAAAAAATTATTTTAAAAAGCGCAAGGTACAGATAATTTAAATCGAATAAACGTAAAATATTCATTTTAGTGTTAGTTTGTCCCTCGCATACCTACCTGAGAAACAAGAAAGAGGCCCAGGGGCCTTGACCATCTGCTTGGTCGCTTGCCAGATAGAAACAGCTTAGATTTACACCTAACAGTCATGTAGCCATAGTTAATAACTATGTAGCAGAGGTGACTATATCATCCTGTCAAAAATCGGAAATGCAGTGAACGATCCGAGACTGATCTTGAACGGTTATAAATATGTCAAAAGTACTCTATACACAGTAAGTCCTTATTCTTACCCCCGAGGCACAAATTTTTATCCCTTTCGCTCTACGACCAGCCATTTTCGAGATAAAGGGTTGTCAAAAATCAGAAATGTACTGAATGACCTCAGACTGACCTTAAACGTTTAGTGTCAAGTAATCTACATACACCAAGTACTTACCCCCCGAGGCAAAATTTTGGTCGGTGTTCTACGACGACCATTCATTTTCGAGATACAAGGTTGACGGCAATCAGAAATGTGCCGAATGATCTCAGAATTACCTTGGACACTAAACAGTCAAAAGTATCCCATGCACACTAAGCACCCACCCCAACGCCCAAATTTTGGTCCCTTTCGCTCTATGGCCAGCCGTTTTAATATCAGGGTAGAAGGTTGTTGAAAATCACAATCTCAGAATGGCCTTGAGCACTTAACAGCCAAAAATATCAAGTATACACTAAGTACATACCCGCAAGGCCGAAATTTTTGGTCCGTATCGCTCTACGGTCAGCCGTTTTCGAAATACAAGATTGATGAAAATCGGAAATATCGGAAATGTACCGAATGACCTCAGATTGACCTCGAACATTTAACAGTCAAAGTACCCAATATACACTAAATAAGTACCCCTGAGGCCCAAATTGGTATCCTTTTTGAAATTGCACAATTCTCCGAACATCTTTGGTGGAGACCCTCCCTGATATATGATTTTGGCGAGTGAATCTGCTGTGTACTTTCAGGGGAATGACATTTGAAAATATTTCTCCCATATGGTCCCATATGTTAATGAAAAGGAAAAAAAAACGTAAACAAATGCAAGGCAATATCTAACCTTATTGATTTATGCCATGGTAAATAACGCTGATGTGGTCTTGTCTAGGCATATATTAATTAACCTTTGGTATTTAATGAATTTCTAGATTCGTCAAGGAACCCATGCCATTGTTCCAATAACCGTTGGGACGCCCTGAAATCATATTAAGCCACTTGGTGTAATAGAGAAGCATCATTACAATATCCACCCATCCCTACATCGGTCAATATTTTGACAAAATACGTTCCGGATACATGGGAGTAAGGTGATCTTTGTGGTTAGAACTTTCGGTCGGATATCGTCCACAATAGAGTTGCAATGTACGAATAGTGGGTTTAATACTTATGCAGACCGTGTAAGTGAAACTACCAAAGGTTTTTGCGTGCTCTGGACAGTTACATGACATACACCATCACTGTAACAATAAATCCATCAATAACTCGCGTAACTTACCTGTTCATTATTTATGGCCCTGCCGCGGCTCGAATGACATGATATTGTCGTCGTATTCATAGAATATGTTGTATGACGGGCCTGTAAAGAAAGGGTGTTCAGATAGTCCCTTTTAGTGAACCGCGTGTCACTAAATACCTAAATCTAATAAATCTAGGCCACGATTCACGGAAAACTTGTCAATGAGTGGATGTTACAATGCTACTTCTTTCCAGCAAGCATGCATGTTTCGAACAACAAGGGCCAGTAGCTGGAACAAAAATAAGTCTAGTAATGAACGTTTTACTAATCACCTTGGCAACTATTGTCATTTCTACTCTTAACATCACCAATGAACTTAATAAGACATATCGAGAAACTGACCCCTCTTCGACCCTTAGTCAGAATAAAGTATTTCTCAGGTCATTTGCGCCGCTAAAACCTGCCAAGTTTGTAACCCCACAGCTGCTTATCTCCTCTGACCAGGAAAATTAACAAGTCTGTGTTTTTCTGAGAAAACTTTCCGGCAATGTCGTAGGACACCCCTTCTGATTTTTTCCGGGATAATGATATTTTCCGGGATAGTCGTACAGTTTTCCGGGAAAAACGTGTTTTCCGGGAAGGTCGGGTAACACGCCCGCCTACACCTACACAGCACACACACTCGAATTCAACTTGAAGTCGGCGTTATGATTTTAGTGGTCGAAAGCTGACTTTAGCATGACCTTAGTCCACCTAAGCAGAAACCAGAACGGTCCAATGGACAGAGACGCACTTGGAGGGGAACTTTCGTCTATACTAGTTAGCTAGTTAGGTTAACCAGTTAGGAACCAGATGCTTTTGACAGGTGGTAGACTGTAAGTATAACTGTGTGCTCATATAGCCATATTGTCATGGTTTGGGGCGTAACGACGACCTATAAAAGTTATATAAAGACCAAATGTACTCACCCCAGGACGAACATGGCGCATGACGCAGTGTTGAATATTAAAACAATTCGTATGTAAACAGTTCATATGTTAAAGGCGAAGATGCCGAGCAATTGCATTTTGCCATTTGTCTGTACCTGGCACGCCGCCCAACAATGACCTGCCAGGCTCTAGCTTCTACAATTCTACGAGGCATGGGCGTGCTAAACTGCAAAGCACAAAAAAAAACAAGTATATCTAAGATCTAACAAGGTTTTTGGTTCGAATGAGCCAATAAAAAACGAAAACTTGCAATACCTTCAAATAACTGATTGTATAGCGAAACGGAGCGAAGTAGGGACCTGGGGATAGCAGCAGGCCATATATGGAGTACCTTTGACCTTGCAGTGTTCAATGGCATTTTGGGGTCATCTCGTGGACTTTTCGATTTTTCAGGAAAAATGATTTTCAAAATGTTACTCCTAGAGTTTTCAACGAAACTTTTTCACGTGTTCCCTATGACAGCCTCGCAAATACTTCTTATAGAAATTTGGGAATTTCAAATTTCAATTTAAAAAGAAAGATTGAAACTTTTTATTCACACAGGACCCTATAGAGTGAGAATTTCAAAGCGCTAATCCTAGTACAGTTTTGATTCTTTTTCAGCCAAACTTTTTTTCTATATGTTCCCTATGACAGTCCTCACAAAAGTGACATTTTGAAATTTCACATTTAACCTTTCCTTAGCACAGGATCCTATGGTTGAAAAATTCAAAATACTACTCCTACCTTTATGAAGATTTTAACAATTTTGTTTTCTATGACAGCCCTCATAAAAGTTGCTTATTGGTATTTTTGCATTTCAAATGTAACCTTTTTTTTCAAAAAGATTGAAAAATGTAACTTTCTGGCCAATAGGAAGTAAGAGGCCTATGGAATCTGAATGTTTGACTAACCTCATGCAAAATAGAGTTATTGGTGTGAACGTCTTCGTGGGTGTATGTTCGCTATTGATGGCTCAACACCGTCGTCAAGTCGAGTGTTAAGGTTGATGGACTTCTTGTTTTAAACTAGTACAACTTCGGTACTTTTTTAACATATCGGAAAAGTTTGAACATTTGAAAGAATGGTTGACAAAGTACATTATGTACACAACGGGATTGCTTAATTGTTGTGCAGCCATTTTAACTAACTTTGGTGGCATCATGTAGGTCCAAGTTGATTTCTTGGCATTAAGGCATTTTAATTTCGTAAACATTTCCTCTTCCGTCGCCTGCTTAAAACCTATTCGATTCAAAACTACGCAAAGGTTCCCCGATAAAACGTAGATTATTACAATCAGTATGCAGCTGTACAATCTTAGCAATGATTTTAAAAGAACGTCTAACGTATATAAAGACTTTTAAACCGCTTATAGGTAATGGCACGGACTGCCATGTGCATGTTCTTATTGCATAATGTGTATTTTACGGAGGCTCTAACAGTATTACGACATTCTCTCATTGTATATAGTTCATATCTCATATCATCCATCATTTGTCGGTGAATAGCGTTGATCGCTAATGTTTACTGTTATCTTGTAAACCGACGTTAAAGTTTTATTCTATTCTATTCTATTCTAACCTCATCAAGACATTCACAGTTTCGCACCAATTTACATCATCTGACTGGCCAATATTTTCAGTTAATATAATTACATAATGATTTAGAACATTACTAAGAGCACCTTGGTCGCTAATTACTCTGTCGTGTTCAATCAGTGTCATTCCGCTTAGTACCTTTACTTCGGTTTGACAACAAAGTTTGGCATTTTCCCAGAACACCTTAGCCCTTGACCCGCTGCTAGCTTTCTGTAAATGTTTTTCATACTGATTCTTCTTCTTCTTCTTCTTCTTCTTCTTCTTCTTCTTCTTCTTCTTCTTCTTCTTCTTCTTCTTATTATTATTATTATTACATTTTTCTTCTTCTTCTTCTTCTTCTTTTTCTTCTTCTTCTTGTTCTTGTTCTTCTTCTTCTTCTTCTTCTTCTTCTTCTTCTTCTTCTTCTTCTTATTATTATTATTATTATTATTATTATTATTACATTTTTCTTCTTCTTCTTCTTCTTCTTCTTCTTTTTCTTCTTCTTCTTGTTCTTCTTCTTCTTCTTCTTCTTCTTCTTCTTCTTCTTCTTCTTCTTCTTCTTATTATTATTATTATTATTATTACCGTACTCAGTTCTAAGTACAGTTCTAACTAAGGTGTACCTAACATGTATGATATAGGTTAAGAGTTTTAGTCTTTAGTTTTTAAGCAGAAACCGCAAACAGATTTACTATTTTCCAAATTGGACAGGGCTAAACCGAAGGCTACATGGAAGTTTTCAAGTATAGAGCCAAAACTTACAGATATTTGACAGACTTGGGAGAAACTGTTTAAAATTCTAGAGTAATTCTAGAGTCCTATTTTCAAAAGGGGGGGGGAGTGTTGTGCCAGGCGATTTGTAGAATGCACACCTGAGACCTGTGTGCATTGAAGCGCGAGCTTTGACACAGCCAGTTCGTTTTTTTTTCCCTTGGACACCGAAGAGAACGGATCTCTCTGCTGGCCTGACTGATATGCGGCTGGCCGAGGCCGCACAGGATGTCCACCAAAGAACGGCCCAGCACTTCATAACTAGTAGGTCTGGCGTGGAACTGCGTAACCATGCCCACGAACATAGCAACGAATAACTGTACACGTGGGCTAATAATATATGGGCTATAATAATTACTGATGCGTTCGCCAACTGCCCGCAGTGTACGACATGCAGCTGAATGAATCAAATCGTTCATTTCCCAGGGGACAAGAAACGTGTCCTTGCGCTTACAACCTATTTTGCATGTATATTCTCATTTATCACCAGGTCCTAGTAGCTACATCCTAAATTACTCCCATGTTACTTGCGATAAGCTTATGCTTCTTGCTTTTTAGCATTTATCAAACATGCCAAATTAGACGGTGTGGAAATGAAAGCGGCTTAATTATTGCCACGCAAATCCAATCTGGCCATCAGTGCGATTTTATTTCCATGAATACTGAGAGTGATCTAGTCAAGTCACCTGTACAGGGATACATATAATACATGTCAGTAGCATAATATGACATTAATATTATATCACATAAAAAGAGATATCAAACAAAAATGAAATTAAAAACTTTTCTGATAAAATGTACAAGATTTTGTTACCCAGATCCGCACGGCTTATATGTATGCCGATTCATGTATACCGATTAAAATGCATGAATCTATGGCGCCATGTAAACGGAAAAAAGCTTGAAACACTCAACCTCTACTTACTAGTATATTGTATCGCCACATTTACAAGCATAAAAAGTACATCTGGCTCACAAAACACAAGCATACAATTACCTACGGGTTTCTTTTAAACTCCACCCCATATGATGTGTCATGACAAGGTCGTAGCAACGTTACACTCACATTAAAGAATTTGTTCAAGTCATATTTGCACTGAAGATCTGTGAAGTAAGTGACTAGTCTTTTTATATAAGACGGGTTATTTCCAATTAACGTTAATCGAAGAGGCTGCAGAATGGAACTTCTAAATTGTTAATCGTACGTTTATGCATGTGGCGGTTTCTAAATGTTTGCATTTAATATATCGGAATGGTACTTTTATTTGTCGCTGGCAGCTTCATACAATGTAAATAAACTATTTTTCACATGTTTATATGCAACAATGCAATGTCCAATTTGTACACTTAATTAATTCAGGGAGAGTTCCAGTAACTCGTGCAAACTTTGACTTCTAACTGTTCACTTATTCATAAAACCTTCGACTTCTAACTGTTCGCTTATTCATATATGTAGTAATGCACTCCTATACATCCGTCCACCCCATCATTGGTCACTTGTTTCTGTATCTTTCCCTCCGGTAGTTTCACGGGCAATTACACATTAGCTTTCTTCATGGAAAAAAGCTCAACGCGAATAGATAACGTAATGTATACGTTAGTCTGCATCATTAACTGTTTGTTTACTGACGCTGGTATTAATGTTGGCGCAGGTGTGATTCGTGGCGTCGGAACATACGGATTACACCCGGGGCAACGTCAGCTACTAAACACCACACACATACATGTATCCATCCTAAACCTCAGTAGCAGGCAGACTGTTAGATATCCAAGTCATTGACAAAGCCGTAGATTGCGGGAAATCCGCCAAACAATTTCCAAACTTCAGCAATAAGGATCTGTTCCAAAATATATCATGACATGATACACATCCGCCTTGGTTGACAAATGTTGTTCGGTGCAAGTTGGTGGCGCGGCGAAGATTTAATTTATATCCAGTGATCTTTTCGCGTGATGTGTAGCAAAGCAGAGACAAGCGCGTGTCTAACAGATCGCTGGAGGACACGCTCGGGATTTCCGGTTGCTATTTGTCGCCACTTGCCTTTGTGAGTTCTTCTGACACAACAAGGACGATCCAATCTTACTAGTCGTCGTCGATGGCGGCGGGTGCTAGAAAGTTGTTCTGAACGGTGTTCATACTGAACTGCTCGGTTTCCGTCATGGTGTTAGTGTAGCGGTACGAGTATGCGCTGTCGTACGGGTTGCGGGTCGTGGAAGGCTTATGGCGCCTTGACGACATCCACGCCAGACGACGCCGACGCCGCGCACCAGTGCAGCACGAGCACGCTTTCACAAATCCCATGCGAAACTTGGCTGCAAATCAAAGAAGGAAAAAAAAAGAACTATACAGATCAAGGCTCGCGGCCATGTGTCACTTGCAGTCGCATGGAGCGTGCGTGAGAAATGGATGTTCGGATGAAGAGCCGATATTTCGGCTAAAGGTGAGGAATGGAAGACACAGATTGCCTTCTGGCGAATTATATGTGGCTGGGGCGTGTTTAAAAAAGCCACAAACCACCATCTGAGGACACAGCACAGCAACTTAGGTAGCGGTAGGTTTTGTGTCAGTTTACACGTACACAGACGGTTTTCTAGGGTGTTTCTTAAAATAGGCTGTCACACGAGAAACATAAATCACTGTTCCTTCATTGACATGGTGCTGGCCGCTATACGGGCGGCAGCTACACGAACACAACACATTCTCAAATGCTCTCTGAAATTTTTCTGGAAAGAAACAAAGAAAAAGGAAAAAATGTTCACATGTCTATTGATCAGCTAATGATTACAAGGAACATGTCATCACTGAAAGCCACCACAGAAATGCAAACTGAATGCAATATTGAGGCTCATTACGAACTTGATCTCAAAAGGTGCCCAGCATTCAGAATGAAATTGATGTATGTGTTTATGTAATTGATTAGTTTAGTGCAAAGAGCATACTCAAAGATATTTTTCTAATAAACTACTCATTAGTGCAAGACAAAAAACGTTCACATGCGAATATGATTAGGCTACCCAGATCAGTGGTTAACGGAATAGCAAAGCGCTGCCGCACCAGGTTCGTTTCGCTTTGAATGCAGAGAAAGACGCGACATCAATCATGTCAAAACAAAACCTAGCCACAGGTAGCACATAGACGTCACAGTCTTCAAGACAGTAACTGCCGTAAATATGTTATAAAGTTGTGAAGCAGCCAAAACTGACAACAGTAAAAGGTGACACTAGCAAAAAACAGTAACAAAGCGACAGTACAAAGTATTCACACAAAAGACCAGGCGTTATTGATATAGACAAAACTCAGTCCGATTAAAGGGAGAACTTAAGGCATTCGAACGAAAATATGGTTCTGAAAACGTCCACTAATTAGGTCCATACAAGTATGTCAATTTAGGGCAGATGATTAGGGTTGATGCAGTAGTAATAACGATTCTAGCAACTCGTAACTCCGTCGGGAAAAGATTTCACTTCTGATAGGCTAAGTCTTTAATTACATTCTTCCATACTATAATTCAAAATGTATTTGGTTCCAGGAATTAATGTACACTTTGTTAAATTTTGTTTAACTGATCAATAATTTCATTTGGCTGTGACAGCTCTGAAGAGGCGATACATTAGAAAAGAGAAAAGGTTACATCGTTCATTCTTCTTGCTATGTGCACAAAATGTAGGTCAAAAGTAAAAAGAGATAACCGTATAAAGTACCCCATTTGTATGATGCTTTTGAAACAACAGACTATCAACTTAAACGCGCAGGTATTAGCCCAAATGACTTATTAAGAGTTTAGTAGTAGATGTTTTATTTCTAAATTGTACATAATATCAACAAGATCAAGTAAATGAATGTTATACAATTCTCTGTACGATTTAAGGCTACTCGCACCTAAGCCAGCGGCTGTAAACCGTTCTTTGCTTGAAATGATAACTGTGATATAATATAGATATTTATGGACAGCAGGTGCGTGCCAGTTTATCTGTAATACGGCCGGTGGTTGAACATGCATACCCTGCTTAGCACACCAACTTGCCAGGGTATCTCTCGGACGGTACTGAAGTGGTACAACAGAGGACGTTGGTATGTCATACTCTGAGGCCATGGAAAGGACTAGCTTTGTTACCAGCTTTGTTTGAAGGAACAGAACCACTGCGTACAAATATAAAATATTAAACTATTTTAATATTTTATGACCCACAAGAACAAGAACCACAAGTTACACGGCTTTCTCCCAGCAAGGCATACGTTGCATACCCACCTAGGGAAGGAGACCCATTTGAACTCCACAAAATTAAGACTCAACGTTATTTTGTTTCGCTTTCAACGTGCGGAATAAGAAACTGTGGATAATTTTAAGCTAAACCTGTGATACTGCGTGTTTTAATGTTTTATATGTGCCATATTTTATATTTGCTAGCCATGCAAGACGGATATAGATATTGTTGGCGTATTAGGTAACTGCCTTAATGTCCACTGCGAATCAATCATACAGTTCAGCCTCTGTCTCTGGTTTCCAATAAAGCCTTACCATACCTAGCATTCTCAAGGTCTGATAACTTTCTGCCCATGCCTAGGCCTTTTGGGGTTTGCACAGTATGCGCCATGGCCACAGTTGTGGAATGGCACGATATAAATCTAATTGTTGATGATTGTGTGTATCTTCTTTCACCTATAGTCCAGAAAAGGGGATTCATTCTAGGTTGGAAGGAAAGGGTCTCCATGCAGTACACTGATCGCAGGCCTGATATCCGTTACTCTTATCTTAATTCTCTGTAACATACGCACCGCTCATAAAATTATAGATGATAGGGTTGATGGCACTGTTGAAGTAGCACAGCCAGTGGGCGATCAGAGCAAACTTGACCATGGCATCTGTGGCACGCTTGTTAGTTGGATCAAACGTCTGCGCATAACTGGAAGCCAGAACAATTACTTCATGATAGACGTACAGTAAGCACTAGGCATATGTAAGGGATTGCTGATATTAGTAAGTGCTCTGTATATTGCGTTTTACAATGTTTAGTAGAATAACTATATGCCAGTAATTAACAGTAACTATTGGAGTAAGATATGAGTTGTTGCTGACAGTTGTATAATCACTCTAAATCAGATTCAGGTGACGTCATGTCATTTGGTACCATAACACAACATAGATTGGTGTCCAGGTGAATTATTTCC
>JAAUYG010169544.1_pt1 | contig 10159 bp, 4 predicted proteins | sample 7278091 | NCBI WGS metagenome assembly JAAUYG01 (sample SAMN14350201, study PRJNA611818) | marine sediment metagenome | isolation source: surface marine sediment (0.6m) | place: French Polynesia: Moorea | collected 2018-08
GATTATAAGACTGCTTGATTTGGTCCCAAAGGGGAATTTTCTGTGTTAAATTACCTTTATTTTAAGACCACCTGTAATATAAGACCACATTTTCTTGGTCCCATGGGTGGTCTTAAAATAGAGGGACCACTGTATAGGTGTCTAGTCTGCAGGCTATTATACATGTTGCATTGACTGTGAATCATGACAGTAGAACCTTGCATTAAAATGCCAACCCAGAGCACAGTGAAAACTGTTTTGGGGATGCCGAAAACGTATACCAATGTTCTTTATTTTCTGTTCTGGTGCATGCATACGGTGGTCCTTGCATTTTACAGGGCTCATACACAAAAGGTTAAATATTTTTCCGGGACTAATATCTACCAGGAGTCTTTCAGAACAAATTTTATTTTTCCCAGGACAAATGTTATGTCTGTTATACACACAAGGAGTAGAAACAATAACTTTAATTGTTCTGTACATATATAACATTTGCTGTATCTCTAAATTTCTGAGAAAAAAAATTGCAGAAGCTTGCCAAACTGAACATGAGAGAGTGGGTAATTTTCTGCAAATAGAGGGGTTTTGTCAAGCCGTTTTATTTTTCCAGGAGTTTTCCAGGACTTTCTTTCATTTTCAATTACTTTCCAGGAATTTTATTGTCACAGCAAAAATCAAGTACATTCCAGGATTTCCAGGACGCATAAAAAACCCTGATTTTAAGACCACCTGTTTAGCCAGAAAATGTGGTCTTAAATTGAAGGTGACCTTAAAATGGAGGATAATTTATACGGAAAATACAAGAGTAATGTGTCACCAGATGACCTTGAAACGGATGGAATTGTTACATGGAGGTCTTAAATAGCAGGCAAAACTGTAATTAAAATTTCGCTAGAACGAAAACCACATGCTGTAGTACATGTAGTAAGGTGACATACTTGGGGAATACAAATTGTATACTTGTCAAATTTACTTGCAAAAAAATTATAAGCCAATTTGCGAATGATAATTAAGTCTTTTAAAGTCTAGTAGGGTAACAATACACATAAAGCAGTAAATTTTTAAGATCATTATAACTCGTTTTTAGAAAAGTACTCTACAACCCTTTTTTTTGGGGGGTTTATTAGGCACTACTTTTTAGGTGTGTGTGATAAACATAGCAGCTAGAAGTGATACAGCTTCAAGAACAAAGCATCAGCCATTGGAATCTTGCTGGATGAAAGGACTGCCTTACATGGCTCATTACCCTGGCCACATAAAAGTCATTTTTCTCAAAGCCGGCCAGGAGTAAGGAGAGTGTAATTGCATGTCCCTGTCAGGAGCAAAACTTTCATATTTGGGATATTAATCATTTGCCCAGGGCTCTGGCCAAAGGGATAGATAAACGAGATGAATCAGATGATGGCAAGAAATGATAACTGTGTGGTTCTTAAATGAGATTGAGGCATATATACAATTGTAACTGCAGATGGGCAAGCCTTACGCATAATAATACAGTAGTGCCTCTAAATCCTTAATAATACAGTAATATGCATAATACAGTAGTCCCTGTAAATCCTTAATAATACAGCAATATGCATAATAATATAGTAGTCCCTGTAAATCCTTAATAATACAGTAATGTGCATAATAATACAGTAGTCCCTGTAAATCCTTAATAATACAGTAATATGCATAATAATACAGTAGTCCCTCTAAATCCTTAATAATACAGTAATATGCATAATACAATAGTCCCTCTGTATCAAACCCTGTATTTTAAGACCACCTTAATCATAAGACCACCTAATTTTGTCAGCCCCAAACTGTGATTTTGTCTACTGCAGAACCACCTGTTAGAATTATGACCACACTTTTAAGGTTTCAGCTTCAGTGGATTTACACTATCAGCAACACATGTAATATTGAATAAGCCTGATGAGTACATTATATAATAACAGTTTAAGTTTACTTTAAAACAGTAAATGTCATTGCCTTGCTATATGTGCTATGTGACATGTGAAATGTGGTAATGTGTTTGGACATAAACATTTAGGCTCTGTGCAGCAGCTACATGCATAATTCAGTAGGCATAAGGTAAAAGTTTTTTTAGAAATCTGAGATGATTCTAATGCAGATTATGATGATTGCTAAGCCAACTACATGGACCATGTTTTAAATAACGGCTGTGATTTTTTTTCCAGAAAGCTAAACACTGATTGGTTGGAGTCACAAGTCAAGTATTACCTGGGTCACGCATGACTGAGTGCAGCAAATAACACCAGCCTTTGGATTTATGGGCACATTGAATGCTAACATAAATAGCCTAGGGTGATAATACTCCTAGGCAAACACCCTGCACAAACAACTCTTGTTCACTTAGCTTAGAATAAGCCATTGGGTCCAATACAAACAGGGAACAGAAAACTGGCATAGGCAGGATATCTATTCACTCAGGCAATTTATCATCAAGAAGTCATTTCAAAAGATCTTTTCAATTTGGGAAAACTACCAGAAGAGTAAACATCGACTGGTGAGGCATTTGTAAAGATTATCATGCTATTGAAATGACTAATTCTCATTGAGACTATGGTTAGAATTCTCGAAAATACAGTGAAACCTGGGAATTTTCTGAGGACCCAAGGAGCTGTGAAAAACTGTCCTGAATTTCGAGGTGGTCTTATTTCTCAGGTCAATTTCTGTGTACTAGAATAGGCCTTACTGAGGGTCTGGAGTAGCTGTCCTTAATTCCCAGGTTGTCCCTATTTCTCAGGTGGTCTTAAAGACAAATTTCACTGTACTTGCTTTGAAAAGGTTTGACTAAAGTGAAGTTATTACAATGTATTAGGCAATGCAATATTGCTATGATTGTTGACTTAAGCCAAAACTTAGACTTAAGTATTTTTGATAACTCAAGCCCATGACTGTTTCAATTCCTAACTTTCATTGACTAACAGGAAACTGTGTGCCCCAAGGTGTTAGAAGGAGAGAAGTTGGTGCTTCACTGTGAGTTTGCATTTCACATGATTTCAACAATTTATTTAACAATTTCCTCAAGCTTATACATAAACACGATGAAACATGACCGTGTTACATGTGTTAGAGAATGGGGAATACAGCAAAGTTATGGCTATACCCTATAGCTTATTGCAAGAATAGAATGTTTTATCAAATTTTGTGAAATTTCTCTACAAATTTAAATGTGGCAATCATATTAAGATAACATACGGTAATGGTAATACTTAATAGGTTCCGACTTAGGTGATATGAGATGCACATACATAATTGTAAGACTTGCACCTTAATATATATACATCTTTATTCGTACAAAGATGTACATGCACATACATTAGTTACAGTTAAATTACAAATATTGAATGCAGTGAAAAACGTATTTACAATTATCGTCTATAATGGTCTGTAATAATTTGTTCAATCCGTGAGAAAGTCGAGTTACCTCTTTAAGCCAGGTTTACACTGAAATCCTGAGAAATCAGTCGACCATGAATTTGGTGAAGCAGGGCTCCCTTTGTGTTCATACCAAATTGAACATGTTGAATCTTTGGTCAGTTTGGTGGTCTTTGCGGCAATGTTACACAAACGGTATCAGAGATCTGACTGATCAGGAAATGCTGATTTAAATTGCCATTATTCTGGCATCATCCATTTACAATCTGGATCTGAAAGTCACATCCTAAGCCGAATCTTCAGCAGGTTCCGATCCAGTTAAAATTTAGATCTTGTGCGGTCACACTGTATCAAAGTCTATATTGGTGTATATTGGTGTGAATATAGCTTTAGGTAATACAAAATTTACTAGTGTATATTTTTTGCAACCGTTATAGCTTAATCTGTTTAATCAGGAGAAATAAAGTCTACCTCTTGTTCATCGTGTTTGCAAGACAATGTTTTATGTCCTAATACAATGTAATAATAGCCCAGAGCAGACACGACACTGACATGATACAACCTTTCATGCCATAAAACCCAGCCATACATGCAATGAAGAAATACATGTACATGTATCTCTGTATATCCACCCCTTGTAAAAGTAGCTTCAATACCCTTGGATCAATCTCGGTGCACTGATCAAACCCACCGTAATTGTTCTGTTCTGTACCCTGCCAATTGCATGTATTGGTAAACCCATCTGCTATCCACATACAATCAAAGCATTAGGCACATCACTGCAGTACCCCAAGGGCCCAAAGGCAATTTGCTTTTTGAGCCTAATGTACTACCCCATGTGCATACTGCACCCAGTGGTCAACATGGTAAGAGAATCTATAAAAGACAGATATTAGCACCCAGGGGGGTGGCCCGGTGACTGGTGGGTGGGATTCACATTGGAAATATTGGCTGTATTTATCATTGTTTATGGGACAGTGATTATTGGTTTAACATGGTGGCGAGTTCCCTTTGAAGTTAAATTGTTGGCAGAAATTAATCTGTCTGGTGTAATTGTCTCAGTCAGCCAGGCGTGTAAAGTTCACTTCAATAGGTGTTCAGTGGGGGAGATGTGGAAAGTTTTCCAGGAAATTTACCCCCCCCCCCCCTCCATACACACACAATTACAGTAGAACCTGTCTTGAAAGGCCACCCCATTGGCCACAAAAATGTGGTCTGTCAAGACAGGTGGTCTCTGGTGACAGGTTCAGTTATATGGAAATGTAGGTCCTTCTGCCGAAAATGTGTGGTCTGTCAAGACAGGTGGTCTTTCATGCCAGTGGTCTCTCAAGACAGGTTTCACTGTACTATTAGGAGCGTATCAGTGAACGTGTGTAAGACTACAAGTTCTTCATGTACTGGTAATAGAACAGGATACCATACATGTACACTAAGGTACAGCAAGCAGTTGATGGTACTTTTAGAAAACAGGAATTTACCTCAGCAGTCCGCATGTGGAGATTATTATACCCAGGGTGAGCCAATGTTTCCACTTTACCGTTATAAAATTTTAGATTGAAGCGGTTGGGGATCAAACCCCCGGCCCCCCACACCCAAAGTGGATTGTCTTTACCATATTCATAAGCAAAAGATATCTTGCAGCTTATTCCCCAAAGTAGTTAGTCTTTCATACTTTTGTATGTGGACAATATATATACATGTAAGAAAGAATAGGGAGTATTTGGCACCACAAAGTCTTTCATACTTTCGTATGTGGACAATATATATGTATGTAAGAAAGAATACTGAGTATTTGGCGCCACAAAGTCTTTCATACTTTCTTATGTGGACAATATATATACAAGTAAGAAAGAATAGGGAGTATTTGGTGCCACAAATTTGCAGTTAGAACAATCGGTTTCATTTGGAAGCCAAACTACCTTGGTCATATGACAGTGTATCATATTGCGACAAACAAAAGCTCTGCCAATCGTGAGATGCCCATTTTCACGCCTTTACCCTTCTTTTGGGTATCTTCGGAAAATCCCACCCCCCCAAGGGGATTAAAATACTCCCTATTGGAACTTTTGTTCATGATGCATGTTAAGGTCTACCCACCTGTTACGCTGACTTGTAAAGTGCCATTGGTTGGGACATCGGAATTGAGACGAGAATCCAGACGCAGTTTGCCAGTGAACGGATTCAGATGCAGTATGTTGGCTTGATTGCCGCTGATGAATCTGTACTGGAGCTCATCGTATTCATCCGGATCATGTGCCGGAATGCGGCCAATCTCGCCCGTGGGGAAGTGATCCTTGTAGTTGTTGAAAATGATGACAAAGTCGTCGAGCTGTGGCGTGTTGTCGTTTACATCCTGGACATGGATCGTTATTGACACATCCGAGAAGAGATGCGCTGATCTTGCCCGAACCACGATATGATACTCTTTCTGTCTGCCTTCATAGTCTAGCTCCGTAAGAGTATGGATAGCCACAGACTGATCTGGAAGAACAGTCAGAGAGAAAGCATCCACATCTGGACTTGGTGCGATGCTGTATACCACATCAGCATTGGGACCTTCATCAGGATCAACAGCCACCAGCTCGTCCACTTTGGTGCCAATCGGACTGTTTTCACGGATAAATAAATCAATACTGGGGGACTCGAATTGGGGAGCATTGTCGTTAATGTCTTCCACGTCAATGTTGATGACCACAGAAGTCGACTTTTCTGGAGTACCACGATCGACGGCAAAAGCACGTAGTTCATAATGGCTTGTTCTTTCTCTATCCAGTTCCTTTGCCGTTCGCAGAATCCCTAAGGTGGAATCCATCTGGAAATCGCCACCTCCACTGTTGCCGCCAACAAATGTGTACCGTATCATCCCATTCAAGCTAGAATCTTCGTCAACAGCAGATATAGTTAAGATACTGGTTCCAATCAGACTGTCTTCAAAGACACGTCCATGGTATTCCGGCTGCAGGAACTCAGGAGAATTATCATTCACATCAGCAATGCTAATTTCGATGTCTGTTGTGTCAATTTTTGGTGGTCGGCCATGATCTGTTGCCATGACGCTGATGGTGTATCCAGGTGTATCTTCACGGTCCAGTTCCTGCTTGACAAATAGCTCTCCCGTGTTTCCATCGATCCTGAATGCCGGGTTGTCATCCAGAGTGTATGTAATCCTAGCATTCTCTCCAACATCGTCATCCGTAGCCAGAACTTTGTACACGCTGGCTCCCACTGCCTTGTCTTCAGATACTCTCAGAACATACGGCGTGCCTTGGAAATGTGGACGAAATGTATTGTAGTCAGAGATATTGATGAAGACTGATGCTGTATCTTCCAGCTTGCCATCAGATGCTTTCACGGTCAGTATGTAACGACTCTGCTCTTGGTAGTTGAGAACTTTCGCCACACGAATCAAAGCTTGACCTCTCTGGCTATCGATGCTGAAAGCGCCCCCTATGTTCCCATCCTGGATTGTGTACACAATACGAGCATTTTCGTCAGCGTCCACTGCCGTCACGGCAACAACTGGGGTGCCTCTTGGAGCCTCTTCTGATATTACCTGATTGTACACACGGGGGTCGAAAATGGGTGCATTGTCGTTGACGTCGAGGATGCTGATCTCTACCATTGTTGTGGCTGATCGCGGCGGAGAACCCTGGTCACGAGCCTCTAGTGTGAAACTGTAATGTGACTGCTGTTCTCGATCCAGATGAGCTTTGATCATCACCTCTCCAGTGTTCCTGTCAACCTCAATCGGGAAATTTTCAGGAGCGTCAACGATGCTATACTGCAAGGCTGAATTCAATCCGGAATCTGCGTCATAGGCCTGGACACGTATTATTGTGTATCCTATCGCCTGGTCTTCTACAACAGACTCGTGGTATCGGGAGGTGAAAAACACTGGGTCATTGTCGTTCACATCAATGACATTAATGGTCACTGAAGTGCTGTTGCTCTTGTATGGTGAACCACTATCCTGAGCCCTAACATTGAGAAAATATACTTGAACCTCATCGTAATCTAACGCCTGTTGCACAGAAAGCTCTCCTGTAACTGGATCTATCGCAAACACGTCACCATAGAAACTTCCAGTAAGACTGTATCGGATTACTCCATTGTCTCCTGCGTCTGAATCTACAGCTGTTATTTCTGCAATGACAGGATGCGTAGTGTAGTCGATTGACTCCAGGACATCTACAGTATAGGATTTCTGGGAAAACTGTGGCTTGTTGTCATTCTCATCCAGGACCGTGATTTCCACGACAGATGTTCCGGTTTTCCTATTCGTGACCGCTGCTCGATCTGATGCCTGGATCTCAAGTCGATAAGAATCCTGCCTCTCACGGTCAAGCCGTTGACGAGTGACAATACTTCCTTGTCGCGGGTCGATCCGGAAGGCATTGTTGACTCCAGATGGATTCAGGATGCTGTATTCGATGTCAGCATTAGGCCCTGTGTCGCCATCGCTAGCACGCACTGTTAGTATCGTAGAACTGACACTGATGCTTTCTGATATCTCTCTTGTGTACAGATCGCTCTCAAACTGAGGCGCATGGTCATTCAGATCATCTACATAGATGGTCAAGGTGGCATAGCCACTCAGTGCAGGTGTGCTGCTATCTGCGGCGATCACCTGGAAGTGGTGCACGGCAATGCCTTCTCGATCTAAAACTTGAGTTGTGGTCAACTGCCCTGATGCTGCGTCAATCGTGAACATATCCTGACTTCTGCGGTCGCGTGTGGCCAGCAGAGAATACGTAATCCTGTCACTATCGTCTGCATCTGGAATGGTCGCGGTAATGGTATCGATGACATAGCCTGCACCCTGTTCCTCCGGCACATTTTCCACGTACATTCTCTGTGGGAAAACTGGTGGACTTGGAGATGCTCCACGACGCGATCGACTCTTAGGAGTAAAAGGACTAAACTGAGAATGAACTGACAGAGAGTCCTGTGTTGCATAATCGAGGCTGTCTGCAGTATAGATGATCACCCTCCATGGTACGGAATACATACGACCACACGAAAGTCGAATCTGGAGTATTTTGTAAGGCCATGTGAAGCACATCGTTTGTTTTGCCTTCACATAACCACTGTGCTGCTCAACTTGCAACTGACTCGGGTCAGTGTCAACATTTGTGTATTGCACTGTACATTGTTGTGCCACCCACTGAGGCACATAGCCGGAGAGCTCCAAGACGTTGCAGTCTTTCACAACGCACGTTCCTCGGAGGCTTTCCAGCTGTACAGACACAGTCTGCAAATGTGTCTGTCTCTGATGTTTTTGCTTGTATTTAATATGACAGTTTTCACCATGAATAAAAATTCTCAAGGGTAACACTGTATAGTTTGAGTATCCCACACTGTTAGCAAGGCTGGCTTCTATGTAGATGGCAAACGGGTTGTGAAGTACACGGGTGCAATCTGGATACTCTCTGAGAGTGACCACACCGGTGTTTTTATCCAGAGTCAGCAAATGTCCAGCCTGATAAGTGCTTCTCTTTTTATCAAACCGATACGCCCAGGATTCGAACTGTAGTGACTTCAACGGGTTCATATAAGCACTGAACACAACTGTTCCTGGCTTTTCCTTGGGTGAGAGATGCACATCATAGCAAAAGACAGATTGCAAATAGGTTAGCAATAGCCATACACCTAGGCACATGCTCGAAAGCAACCTCTTACACCCCATGGTGTTGCTAAACACACAAAATGCAACAATTGTTTGACCTCCCTTCAAGCAGGTATACCTTGTTGGGTAATATAAACCCTCACCCGCGGCCCGCCTTGTTCACGCATTGGGTCTGCAGGTTGTTAAATGGCCAGACGCGGGACGCAGACGATATTATACCGTGCACTGGTGACAAGACGAACACAAAACCTTGGAAGCCGATATGTTACGCCCGCTCAAAATTTATCCAATCTTTCGTATTTGATCCAAGGTATCCCGATATTCCTCGTACGGTATTATCCAGCGTGTTTTTCGCCGTTACACCCTGTTTTCTTTACGGAAACATGTTATTCCGAGCGATAACTGTCCCATGCAAGCAGTTGACATGACCGCCTTTGGTTTGCACCGGCGAGTGAGCGAAGCCCAATCACTGGCTGTTCCGCTTTCCTCCCCCCGCACGCAGGTGATATAATTGCGGTCTTATTGTGATTTGACGATCGCCGCGGTAAGGCCACGCAAAGGAAAAGTTGTGTTTTTCACTTTGGGTGCAACGGGGTATGATTTTGTCTGTTAGTCTTTGATTGAGCTGGCTGCGATAAAAAAGGAACCGCTAGGCAGGGTAATGCACATGCCATTAAAAGGACAGGAACATCTATGTAATTTTTACATAATCTAAACACCAGTTTCAGTTTATAAACTATAATAAACTACTTACCACTAGTTTAAAAAATTAACAGGCCAGCCAAACAATAGCAGAATAGAGAATTGTGGAGTCCGAGGGATGTGGTTGTAATTATTACTGTCAAAATGTCTCATTCACAAGGTGTTCCTGTAAAGTTAAAAATGTGAATGCCAACTTGTGGGTTTGTGCAAAATACGAGTATAAACTAAAACTGAGATGATTGAACACATGTTAAAGCAAAAGCCCTATAATATGAAATTAGACATATTGTAGTATAATTTAGAGTGATTTTTCTGTACCTTTGTAAATCTTCGGTCAGAGACTGGAACGCCAAGGTCTATGGACCTCTTTGTTTTGTTTTTTTTTTGGGGGGGGGGGGTGGCTTTGGTTGAATTTTTAAAAGGGAAATAAATGGGTCCAAATAATTTAAGCTGTTTACAACTAAA
>JAAUYG010103958.1_pt1 | contig 10158 bp, 4 predicted proteins | sample 7278091 | NCBI WGS metagenome assembly JAAUYG01 (sample SAMN14350201, study PRJNA611818) | marine sediment metagenome | isolation source: surface marine sediment (0.6m) | place: French Polynesia: Moorea | collected 2018-08
TATATGGCGAGTCCAATGGCATTGTCAAATTTGACATTGACTGACCTTGAAAGGTCAAACTCAAGGTCACTCAGATTCTCAGTAGTAGGATATCTGTATGAAATAGATATATTTGCCAGCAGTAATATTACGACCATCTGAATGTCACAAAAAGGTGTTTGTTGGCCGGCGGGGTTTTCCGCTGTCCCAGCGGTCTTTCTTGTTTGCTCATTAATTTGGTAGAACAAACAAGGCCGCCATAATGTCGGCGGCATACCAGTTAACCTTTTTTTGCTGCACATAACTTGGTACACAGACGACACCGGGCCGATGTGGCTGTCTTATATTTTGCGAACACATGAGCTGCTTATGTACAATGTGTGACCATCGCCATGGCCGCAATGGTTGGCAAAATGTCACAACACTTGACATTTGTAGAAGGTGCTTTACTTCATGTGCTTAACCGGCGCCCAGGCACGTTCCAGTTTGGCTGGCGCAGCGACTCGGCAAACTAGAACTAATCTTACACACGTTTGGTTGTTTCTGGGACGGTGTGGTCATGTATCTGAAGCAGAGAGGCGAATTCTGCTTTAAGTTGCAATTGAATTGTCAACAAAAGGTAAGGATGTGAATCGAATCTGTGTATGTCATTTTCCCAGTCTGTATAAGTAACGTTATGTTTTTCTTCGAATTTACACTGCACGTGTGCATTTCTGCATGCGGTTTCATTCGGAAGCCAAACTAACGTTGGTCACTACCCGCCCTTTAGCTTTTACTAATCTCCTCGGACCTGCACTATAGATTCGACCAATCATGCCAGGACAGATGTAGACATTTTGCGCGACTTTTCTCTTCTATCGGACTTCGGGACAATTTGAAATCAAGGGGTTTAAAATACAGACTCACTATTAAAAGCCACCCAGGGACGTTACGGTCTGTAAAACGTTCAACTGTGATTCTTATCCAGATAGTTTGAATGTGTAACATAAATTCGTGATTGCTTAGACGCATTTGTAATATATAGCGCCTGAACTGTTTTGAAAGCACACATCTGGTCAATGCTGTTAGGTAATGGTATAGATTTTTTTCTGTTATCTTCACATCGCCCTTTTATGACTGCCGGAAAATAGTAAAAACCGGCGAAAAGGTCTTATGAAGTGAAGTGAAGTGAATGGGAAAGTCTTTCCTTGTCTTCTTGATGAGTTGGAAATACATGTATACTGTTCCAAAATAATCACCGATTATCGCCAATCACACATCATAACAGTTTCTAAAAATCTAAGTTTTGGTATATTGTATATCAGTTTTAATTGTAAAATTATTATACAGTGAGAAAATTATTAATCTTTAGTTTTTATTTTGTTTGAAATAGCCAAAAAATACACACTGTCTCTCACCGACAAAGGTGGCACCCTGCTTGGAACAATGCTACATACCATATTAATTAAAACAATCCTTTATACTGTGATTTGGAACTTTCGAGAAAATTATTATATTATTGAGTCCGATGCATTTCGCGAATACGCAAAAATGTCCTCTACCATTTACCGATTTGCAGCAATGAACAATTCTTTTAGAAGCTATTTTTACCTTTTGTACATTCAATGTTATTTTAGATACATGTAGGCACATCTAGAACACGAAGATATTATCTGTTAAGGGAATTTGGCTCTCATTGTTAAGAAATATGATTACGTATCGGGGGTAATTATGATTATATAGTTACACTTATGTCATAATACCATGTGTCATAGGCATAGGCGTATCTTGGGATACCATTTTCTATCCCATGGGTTCTGGGTGGGATGCCAATGACAAATTCAGTTTGCATGAAACCATACAGGAATCACAAAATTCAATTCGATCACCCAAGTATGCCAATATTATACGCATACATAATTTCTTACGAACGTTTTTTTTTCTTCAGATTTTCCATTGCTCCACATCGTCCAGTGCGCAGCAACGGATCAGCAATGCCCTGCTTACAGAAAACGATGGGAATTAACGTAGCAGGATGATCTCTTTTCCATCACTGTTGATAGGAATATAAAAAGAGGAAACCCCAGAGATCGAGCGTCATGTTCTTGATGCGTTTCAGGCGCCAGGTTTTGGGACTATTCTCTCTTTTTATATTGCTGTTTGTGTACGCGGGTCACCGCGCACATGTGAACCACAGAAGATTGATCCAGGTACCTGGGAGTTACAGTACAGTTGCTGACGGTCTGAACGAGAAACACGGAGGATCCATTGCGAGAGCCAAGAATTACAGAACAACTACTGCAGGTGGCAGATTGAATGAGACATACAGACCACCCACCCATGTGCCTGGAGATTACAAGAGAACTGGAAGTGAAACCTTGTATGAGAAATACAGAAGATTCATCCCGATATCAGGGAATTCCACTCCAGCTGCACACGACAGCCTGGTCGAGGAACACGCAGAATCCACTCCGATAAACAAGAATTACAGTAAAACTGCAGGTCATAGCTTGAATGAGAAATACAGTAGATTCATCCAGTTACCCGGAAATCACAGTACAGCTGCAGGCGACAGCTTAAATGAGAAATACAGCAGATTCATCCAGTTACCCGGAAATCACAGTACAACTGCAGGGGACAGCTTAAATGGGGAAAACAGCACATTCATCCAGTTACCTGGAAATCACAGTACAATTGCAGCTGACAGCTTGAATGAATCCACAAGACATGCAGTACTGACAATCCACGAAGAGCCATTGAAAGGCACAGAACGTATTAAACAGGGTAAGAGACGGAAAAGGCAACACAACAGAGCACCAGGTCATGATGATCAAGGCAGTCAGAAGCAGCCCGAGAAGGGACATTACAGGAAGGAGGAACCTTTGCGGCGATTGAATCCTGCCTTTGCTCCCAACATCGGCCACATTGTGTGGTGTGGCACAGACAGATGGTTCGAGTTTCACCACTACATTAGTGCGCTCAGTCTGATCAAAACATTTCAGCCAGACATCATCTACCTCTACCACGAGCAAACTCTGCCCAAGAGCGACAAAACTGGTTACAACACATGGTATTGGGAACTGACAAACCGATTCCCTTACTTCCGAGCAGTGAAGGAAACGAGCGTTCCCTTGTGCCGCGAGGATGGTCGACCGCGGTATGTGTTCATCAAACGTATTCTGAACAAACATGGCGGAGTGTTTCTCAGCGAGAACACTATTCTCACTGGCTTTCCGATGGCACTGCTTGAAAATAAGTTGCTAGATGGATTTGATAGACCATCGGGCACAGGGATCATCGTGGCTCACAAGAACATCTTTAGTACAGACCCGGGACAAATGCTGCTGAATAGCTCAGGAGTCCATAGACAGTTCCCTAAATGCGTGCAAGTCAACTCCACACAGTTGGGAAATTATACATATGACTTTTCAATTGATCCCATGGAAGAAGGTTGTATCACTGTATATCGGGTGTTCTTCCCCAAGGATATAATGGTGCGGCACGACAGCTTTGGAAGACTGATCAGGCGGTTGTTCTATGGCACTGAGGAAATTGTGTCCCCAAAAGCATCATACGACAAACTAATCCCCAATATCGCCCACATTGTGTGGGTGAATGGACGTTCCATGAGATTCCTCTTTTATCTAACTTGTCTTAGCTTGATCTACATTCAGCAGGTGGATAGAGTGTACATCTACGGTGGGACTCCCCCGAAAGGTCGATACTGGGAGAGGCTCCGAGGTCACCCTAAAGTCGCCTATATCCACCGCACAGAAGATGTACACATTTTCAACAGCAGTACGATCACCGATACTGGACACATCAGCGATATCTGGCGAATTGATCTCATTTACAAGTACGGTGGGATATATACGGACACTGATGTCTTGTTCGTAAAGAAAATTGAACATCGCTACATGGGTTATGATGCCATCGGATCTTTTGACTGGCCGAAACAGTCTGTTTTCCCGGATAAAGTTAGCCTAGCACCTACGTTGGGCAAACCAGGTGCCAAGTTTTACAGCCTCGCACGCCAGACATGGCACCATTACAATAAGGATATGCCAAAATGGAACGGTTTGCTGGTGCCATATAAACTGTGGGAACGGCATCCTGACCTGCTGCTAATTGAGCCCCACTTGCAGGTCATTTGTGCCAAAGCGGTCTGTCATCCGACCTGGTATCCAGGATATCAGAATGGGGGAAAAGTGAACCACCTCACTACGAGCAGCCTTTCGAACTGGAAGCAAGACGCGCATGCGTTTCATATTACCATGCCGGGTATTCCCCCCGAATTTAAAAGCGAGAGAGCGCTTTTTAAACATAGTCAGAGACAACCCCTTACACTGTATGCCGAAGTCGGGAAATATGTGATGGAAAAATGCGGAATGTGGAGAAATGGAAAGCCGGTGCATAAATATTGGTGAACTGGCTGAGTACTCAATTTCATATTTCAGTTTCAACCCGACTGCTACCTCGAAGTGGTGCTAAATATCAAATGCCTGTTACCTCTCATTGTTACGGTTCATATATAGCTTGGACTTACAGTTAACCCCTGTAAAGACCACCTACATACTCCGACCATGCGGCTGGTTATAAAGACGAACAGTTTTGCAGCTCCCCGGCGTTACAATCTCAAGGTCATTGGTCTTATGTCAAGGAACCACATTTTGATGGCCGCCAGGGTGACATTTTATATGTTACACGCTTCACTGTATATCCACTAGGAATCGGGACGTCTTACGTGTCTGTATTAGTAAATAACATTAAATAAAGTGAACATTAATAATGATGACCAAACACGCTTGTCGTAGTGACTATGGTGTGAAGGAACAGATCAATTATTAATAGGCTGAGGGACAAGTAAGCTGACATACACATAAAGGGACATGGGTCGCAAGCCCCTAAACGTCTAATTTCATTTTAAACTCCGCTAAGGGTTTACCGCGACGCTCCTGTCTGTCTGTATCTAATACTCTAAATATTTCACCAATCACCCTCATTTTTGCCGAGAGGCTTCCCTCTGACCCAGTGAAGAAATTATTAGAATTTGAGAAAAATAGCCGTCCGGGTAAGAGTGGGTACGAGGAATTTCCGAGTGCCTGTAGCAACTAGACTATGGGAGATACGTATGCTTACTATTATACACTGCTCAAAATAAATAAGGGAGCACATTTTCAAAACCATATATTTATAAATATTTTGTGAAAATCCTTCCAGATTGAAGTCATGTTTAGTTGAACCAGTTTGCTTAATAATGCAGTTGTGCCAAAATATATCATAACTTTATTATTTACTTAACTCAAAGGGGAATCACCCCCAAAACACAAGCGCATCAGAGCAATTGCAATCATGACCTTTACTCTTTCAAAAAGGATATCATTGTCTATTGTCAAATCAGTAGCTGGTACGGCCACTGATTTGACATTAAATTAATCAAACTTTGCTCTCCAAAAGATTTTGAGCAGTGTACGTTAATAGGAGGACATATAGAGGGAATCCAACTGCACTATTAGATTTGACCTTGAGTGATCTTGAGTCAATGTCAGTCTGATTTGAAAACCTTAAATCTCGTACGGAAGCATAGAAAGGCTATATGTTACTACTACACATTAATAGGAACCACATATGGCGAGCCCAGTGGCACGATCATATGACCTTGCGTAACCTTCAAATGTCATATTCAAGGTCACCCCAATTTTGAAACCTGAGCTCTGTTTCATAAAACTTCAAAGACGTCTTTACATAGGCTAACAGGCCTACGTAAAGACGTCTTTATCTTTTATGACACAGAGCCCTGGTATCTCGAAAAGGAACCTATAGTTAGACGATTTGTTAGTATTAAACTTTAATAGGAAACCATATATGAAAAGACTAATGGCATTTTCACATTTGATTTTGAGTGACCTTAAAAGGTCAAATGACCGTGACAGTTCAAATTGAATGGCACTCACATTTCGAAGTCTTATATCCCGCAAAGGAGCCAAGTCAGGCCATACGTTTCTATTAAAGATTAATACAAAATCATATATGTGACTCCAGTGGCACGTCACATTTGACCTTGAGTGACCTTGAAAGGTCAACGTTAGGGCACTGAAATATTGAAGCCTGGTATCTCGTAAATGAGCCCAGTTGAGACGTTATGTCGCTATTAAACATTGATAGGAAATTATATTTGGAGTCTATTGGCGATTTCAGATTAGACCTTGGGTGACGTTGAAAGGTCAGTCAAGGTCACTCACATTTGGTATTTCGTAAAGGAATCAGGTTATGCCACATGTTACTACTAAACACTAATAGCAAATTGTGTATATATGGGGAGCCCAGCTGTATTACCAGACTTGACCTTCAATGACCTCGAAAGGTCAAAGTATAGGTCACTTAGATTTTGAGTAGCGGGAGATTTGTGCGTTATGCATATATTTAGTGGCAACTTATTAATCTGGATGTCACATCAGATAGTTTTAGACGGGAGGGTTTCCCCGCTGCCCCAGAAATCTTTTTACCATCAAGAAGCAGGCGTCTTTACGTAATAGGTTTCTTGTTATATGCAGGGCATCTAGCAAAACACATTCTTGCAGTTTTATATTTATATGCATTTTGTTGTAAGGACCACATTCATTTGTATAAAGGCTACATGTATATAAAATTGGTCGACAAAGTGAGATTTAATTCACTACTGAACCAGTCCTTCAACATGTATAACACCATACTTTCGTATTCCCATGGCCAGCTTTTAAATAGTGGGGATAACGTTGCATACATAAGCTTCCCAGTTTAAACCTGTGACAGTTTGTGTTGTCGAAAAACCTAAACTACTCTCCTGCACGTTTCCGGGCAAGCATGCCACAACGTTGGTTACACTAAAGTCGTGATTGCAGACAGCACACTGTGATAATCACTTCTGCCTGTCTTAATACACAGACCAAGCAGGCGGTTTTTAATATGCCACATTCTATATTCAATGTTCTCGACATTATATGAAGGAACTTGAATAAAAATAATTTCCAGATTTTTTTTCTTGAATGTCTTCATTTATCTTTGATACAAGACAAACAGTCAATATTCTCTCTGCTTTAACTTAAGCCTGGACTACAAACCCGGCGAAAAGGCCAAAAATTCCAGTGTGGTTTATTGCCTTTCCCAGTTACTGTAGCAATAGATGCCATTCTTTGAAAGCTCGAGCATCTTTGTTAATGAAGAGTACTATGTAGGTACATGCAAGAAGCCATAAGCAAACATAATGATAATGACGATGCATTAATATTTTCCCTGAACTTCAATAGAGTGAAACCCTTTGCTTCACGATCTTTGTCCTTGTGAGGTTTTGATAACACGTATGGTGCCTGCATCCTTAATATAGGTGCAGTCCTGTGCACCGCGGACAAGAAAAATTCATACAATGGAATAAGTGGAAATATTATTTAAAAAATGCGTTTCAGGAACATCGAGGTACATAGATACAATATTTCTAAGTCACTTTCGTGACATACAATTAATCTGTATTTGTATATGTAGGTTTTATGGGTTTATGTGTAATATGATCTCTACAACTAACATTATTACAGTAACAATATATGGTCTTGATCGACCAATTTTGTGTGATAAATATTTAGTAGTAGGTTCCCGTAAAAATCGGGTTCACGGTAATCGTTGGAAGATGCGAAGAAACCAGACACTTCAGAGGGGATCCTGTAATTTAAGAGCCCTCCATTTAAAGACCTCCCTCTATTTTAAGACAACCCATCAGCGACTCCAGTGTCAATAAATGTCAGTGTACATGCTTTAATACTTCATTTTGCATCTTGTAAGGCAATATTTTTCTTTCTGAATGATTGGCCTTTAAACCGCAGGATCACATTGTAAGACCATTGTAGTCTGATAAATGCTACTCCTACAGCAGAATGTTCGGCCAACCCAGAATCGCTATTCGTGTGTGCTTCATGCAACAGTGATACCACTATTAGTTGTACTTTATTGACTAAAATACCAAGAGTAAGATACAAAGAATATTATTCTACCTATCTTATCATTGAACAATAAAGCATTTGCCATTTCAGCGCTAACGATAACAAAACAGAATTATTTGGCAGGAGAGGTGACCCTATTAGAGAGAAGCTAAGTCTGCTGGTATTTCCAAATCCTGCCAATTGTTAACCCAAAGGCTCATTTACGACAAGTCGGTCCTACAGTCCTCGCAATGCTCCTCCCCAACGAAACACCTACTCGGGGTTTAGAATACTGACTGAAAATCCAGACGAAGATGATCATCGCCCCCTGCGTTGCCCTCTTCCCAGTTGCAGGTAAGCAGGCCAGTATAGTTAGTATAGGTTATCCCCAGTACGTGCTTCTATTTCCGGATACGATTTGGCAGAATGTGTTGGGTTCGACTGACTCGGGTATTACCGACAGCAGCTGCAACAATCGGTCAGTGACCCTGTAGCATTGTATTCAAGCATTGCAGGGGATTATCCAAAGCTTTCAGATTTGCAAAAGATATGCTAGAACCACCAAAGTCCCATGACGTAATAAGTAAGATCACAATCAATACTGACTGTCAAAATGATAGGATCGAAATATGCCATGATTACTCTAATTTACACTTTTGGGTTTTAGCCAAAATTATTTGTTACAGTATTTAACAAACGTAACAAATGATTAAACAGTTGACATTTCATCGACATGTTTAATTTATTATTCAAAGTACTTCAATCTAATTTATTGCATTAAAGCTGAATAAAAATTGAAATCTTTCATTTTAGGCCCAGTTTCTGCATTATTGAGCTACAGCTATAGCTGGCCAGACTGGGCCAAGCTGCCCGCGGGCAATGAGGTGAAAGATGAAAGTTCCACTGTACTGGATTCGAAACTCGCAGCACATCGATCTTAAGTCGATACTTGATACTATATGACTTTGGTCAAACGCCCTACCTTTGTCAGAAACAATATTCTAAGTGAACAAAACTATGTTTTTTAACATTATAAGTAATCTTCGGTGTCGAGAAAAAAAGTGGTCATGTATAGCCGGCGGTCCTTCCTAGCACATATTCTACCTAATCGCCTGATATTTCGGTTGCTTTGATCTTCAGCCATCATCAGTTAGTCTTAGTTGTATGTATGCACTGTGCAGCCTAGAACGTCATACACGGATTTAAATCGCCAGGTGTAAGTACAATCATGCAATCTGGCTAGTAATTTATTTTCGACGGTTGAGCGTGTAATAGGGGCCATGTCCCTTTGCTCGGTACTGCCAGCTCAGGTTGCCCACTCACCTGGTGTCTGGATCAGACAGCCAATTAAACCAGATGTTAATGGGAGGACTTAGCGCAGGTATATGCTGATATGTGTGTGGCCTGCTGGAGTATCACCTGACTGGCTCTTAATTACTATGTGCCACTTCAGCACAGAAGTCTGAGCAGTAAACCCCACCCACCTACCCAAGCTGTAAGCTCGCTATTGTAACACGGGTGTCTGTAACGTACCAAACGTACCGCATAGCTGAGGTACCTGCCAAGCCTCTGCTCTACTGCAGCTTTCGAAATCACAAGCTTTGCTCCTCAATTCTGAACAACCGAAATTATACATCGCTTTGAGAATTTTTATTGCTGCAATCATACGAGTTTGAACAGGCACCCCTAGAAATATCCGCCTCATCTATTGCCACGTGACTTAAGAATTCCATCCAAATTGAGAGTGGCGATAAGATACCTGGTGACGTCATATGCGAACATGGCCGCCGCCAGCTCGTTCGAGTGGTACGACTACCTGATATTCGTGATGACACTGCTGCTCTCTCTGGCTGTCGGTCTCTACTTCACCTTCACCGGAGGCAGACAGAGGACCACAAAGGAATACCTGCTGGGAGACAGACAGATGACGTCATTTCCTGTGGCCGCGTCCATCGTCATGTCGACGCTGTCTGCGCTGATGTTGCTAGGGGCGACGGCCGAGACGCACGTGTACGGTAGTCAGCAGAAGATCCAGCATATGTTTATGGTGCTCGGCTTCCTATTGGCCAGTGTGACGTTTATGCCCATGTTCTACAGGTTGCAAATCACCAGTGTGTTTGAGGTAAAGTATTAAATTTTTTATTTATTTATTTTTATTTAAGAACATATTTATACAGGGTAGACTCGTAAGCAATAGACTGCTTTTCTACCCGAGCGCCCTGTTAAAACATACAATGTAAAATATGAAAAA
>JAAUYG010249601.1_pt1 | contig 10156 bp, 11 predicted proteins | sample 7278091 | NCBI WGS metagenome assembly JAAUYG01 (sample SAMN14350201, study PRJNA611818) | marine sediment metagenome | isolation source: surface marine sediment (0.6m) | place: French Polynesia: Moorea | collected 2018-08
CATCGCCTCAAGAAGAGGAACACACAAAATTATCCGCGTGATTCTGGCTTTTTGTGGAATTCGGTTGCCATTTATCAATCAAGCTAAGCAATCCGGTTGACACTTGGTTCAGAGGATTGCTTAGCTTGATTGATAAATGGCAACCGAATTCCACAAAAAGCCAGAATCACGCGGATAATTTTGTGTGTTCCTCTTCTTGAGGCGATGAACAGCGGTTTTCATTCTAACCGTTGCCCCCGCCCCGCCCCCCTGGAAAAAGAATCGCATTCAGAAATGAAATGTATTTCAAAGTACATGCACTTACGTGTTCAACTGTCACATACAGAGGTTTGTTGTAAATTATCCAGGACACTGTTTCGTGACATCCAGGCTGCGTTAACGAACCTTCATAAGTCATGTAGTCTTTCGTATCTGGTATTAATCCATTCACTGACAAATGCCGTATTCTTTGCTGCTGGCCTAAAAGTGTACAAAACGGTCATTTTCATGATTCGGTACTCTCATACGTTTCAAAAACTTCAAGAAAATTTTGGCGGTTGGGAATTCGTAGAAGATTTCATTTCAGGTTGTTTGTGGAGCTGGTACATCAAAAGTATAAATCGAGCGAGAACTTGAAGCTAATGCATGTATTTTCCATAAAAGGATGTACATTGGACTTCTTGTCACTGAATTACCCAATATATGGGCTCGTAAATAACAAGGCTGCAGTTGGATGAAAGGAACTTCTCCTCTGCATTATTTTTGTGAGGAATTTAGGAATGTAAGGACCCTGGCAAACAACAATCCATCAATGGAGAGAAATTGTTCTTGTTGCACTGGCTTTCATGTAAAGACGTCCTGCTGCTTTTTTAGTCAGATTCAGAACTCTACAATGGCGAATGGGCCAGATCTTGCCACGAAAAGTAAAATAACAACAAGAAAGAGCCAAGGCGCATGTTTGCAGTGAAATTCTGCAATTTACTTGACGGAAAATGATACACGAAGAGGTGAAAGCTGTCAACGCTAAGCTCATCATGAGAGTATCATGTGAAGGGATAACGCCAATGCCAGTCGTTCCATTGATTCTTTCAATTAATACATTGGATGACCAAATTCCGTCGATTCTGGAATTAATGACCCGAGTGATAAGCCTACAATGGGAATTCGATAGATCTGACTTGTGCCTGCAAACCCCCTCCCCACAAAAAAGATCAGATCGTGTTTGAGGAAAAAGATTTTGTACGCGAATCTTACCTTTGTATCGAATTTGTTTCAATTCTTGTGCTAAAATTTCAAACTCGGCATTTGGAAATTTTCCGATCTGAAACAAGAAGTGGCATTTTTAGCACATGAGTGACACATGGAAAAATCTCTTTGTGTACATCAAGAGAAAGAAACAAGACCGCACAGGAATTGTCACAGAGCCTCCAGGCTGACGGAAAGGGTAGAAAAGACAAAATTTAGCAGTTTATTTTGATATTTCTTCAAATTACATGCAGTTGCTTGAGGCAGAGAACCCCACAAGGATTTCCATATCCAGCGCGAATTTTCCGCCAATCATCTAATAAGGGTAAATAGGGGCCAAGTTGCCTTCGCCATCATTTATCAGCTGATAAGAGACACAAAGCGTCTTTCAAGTGAGTGCGGATATCTGAGAAATCAGAGTTGCCAGCCGCACCAGCAGGGACTGGATGAACGCTCAGTACTGTGGCATTCCGTGTCTTGCTGTCGACTGCAGGAGCTTGATAAAGCTGATAGATGTCAGGAATGGAAGGGTTTCTTGTGTTGCCTGCCTCCAGCCCAACATCCATGTCTGTAGTCTATTCACTCAGCTACAGCTTCGCAGGCTCTGGGCCTGGGCCAGAAATTAAAGACCCTTTTCAATTATGGCCATCAACAGTCAGAGATCCCATTCACTGATAGTGCAACGCGCTTATCTAACAGGGAAGCGAATCTCTTTCAGGCTCTATTGCTTCCAAAAGAGCATGTGCTTCCTCATAAAGGACAGCGAGATATGACAGCTTAATTTGACTTTTCCACTTACTTCTCTCACGCAACAAACCAGCAGATGTTTCCAAACTGATCAGATATATTTTTCCCTCTCTTTTTGGCAAACAAACCTCTTATTGTTTTGCTTGTTCGAAAGAAAACAGTCATCACAGCGGACGGTGAAATGGTTTTGACTTGGCTCGGTAAACCACTGTCTCATTTTCTTTCCCCAGGCGCAAGCAATTCCACACCAGTTTATTGGCGAAATTTGATTTGGTATGTCCCCCCGATCTGCTTCAAACAGCTAAATTTAATTTGGGCTGACAAAAATGAATTCAGGTGGCACCCGTAAGGGATGAGGCACTTTATGTTGTCAATGGTTTATTGATAGGGCAAACATTGAGCACTTAAGATTTTTGTGTTGAAGATATAAACTTACATCCTGTGGAATCTGCTCTAAAGGTCTATTGGATAAGGATGAAATGCTAGACCTTCAGCAAACAATGCCTTTCTTGTGATCAGTTAAATGAAATCGGAAAGCACTGGATTTTCCCTTCAAGTGCACTTTGTGATTCTCATGGTGAACCTGTGCTTGGTTGCCAAAACATTTTTTTTTGAAGGACGTGGGGGAAAGAACGTAAAACCAAAATCATCTGTTCTGTTTTCACTGCAAAACGTTGTGACACGGTCCTCCGTGAATCATGATGAGGTATTTCCGACTTTTCCTCTCCTGTGCTGGGTGAAGGGAAGACTCTGTTCCACCACAGGAAATTATCTCTTAACAGAGTTAGATTCAGGTGATGGTTTTGTAACTGGGATCCACTTCTGGGCAGATCTTCAGGATAGTCCAAGAAGCAGCAGAGTTGCTGGCTTTGGAAAATAAAGAATTGGTGCTGTTTCTCCATTGCAGACTGAGGGTTGACCTTGCGGTTTGCCTTGTCGACCCAAAAGATTTGCATTTTTAAATCACTGCTCTGCATGGGTTGGAAAATCCGTGGGTTTGTTGGAATTCTGAACAATTTTATGGCAATGGTGCTTTAAATAGTCATGTGTGATATGCCCATGGAGCTGCCATTGCATTGCCGAGCTGCTATAAATTAGGAAGGCAACAATCCCCTATGTGATGGAGCTGGGCTTATCTGCAAAGGCAGGCCCTAATCCTGCCTCATTAAATCAGGAAGCCTGTCACCCTTGGCCTCTGGTGTCATTCCACTTGCCATTGTCTACAACGTAGGTATACGATACTTCCTCAGATGTGACCATGCGTGCATGCTACATGCAGAGATCCCTCCAATTTTGCATTGGTAAAAACGGCACTTTCTCACTCCTGGGCTGTTTGCAAGGGACAAGTAGTTCACCCTCCCCCCCCCGGTTGCTGCTTCAATTCTCATTCAGTGTTAACCACTCAGTACCAAACATTGTGAACTTATTAAATCTCATTTACATGCTTTGTAGAAAGCTGTTGCTACTTCTTTCCATACATAGCTCATCTTATTTAGATTCTTGTCGCTCCTAGTTTCACTTAGGATTGCCAGTTAATATCATCTTCAAGCATGTTATTAATATTGGCTTTGTGTTGTCGATTGTCGGGAGCATAACGCCCTTGGGAATTCATCATCCTTTTGTAAAACCAACATTTATTGACAATGCTAAAGGATTGGTAAAGTATGATGACTTACTTGCACCAAAACAGCAACCATCACCAAACCGTAGCTCGAGTAAGTTGCCTGTGTTAAATTGCCATAAATGTCTGTGTTGTAGCCCAGAATTTGTATCTGAAAGAGAAAAGTGCAAACTTGGCATCAACAGGAAACCACAATGCGTCTTTGAATATTATGGAAGGACCAATAACTCCAAAAAGTTTGAAACAAAGAAATCATGGGCAATATTTTCTGTCAATTAGAGGAGTACAGGAAATCAAGCAAACCACAGAACGTGACAATCCGCCCAATCAGATCGGGTGGAGGCCTTTCTCATTTATTGCCGATCTTTTAGGGCACAGACCACATTATCAGTTTGCTTACAGGAAGTCAATTAGCTGAGCAGAGGGAGGCAAGAAACGAATTTGTTAAAAAGGCTGTTCTGAGATTCCTGAAATAGCTGACAATGGATCGACACAAACAGGAATAGTTTAATGAATTTTGGTTCGTTTTTGCTCACCACCTGCTCGAGTTGTGATGGATAGAATAGGAGCAGTATTCCAGCCTGTCAAGGTACAAATCTCGGATTTACAAAGCTCAACGTTGGCATGGCTACTGTATGGCTGTTCTTAGTAAATCCTTGCAGCGCCTTCAAGAACATCCGTGGTGAAGTAGGTTTTGATAGCAACTTGCATGTTATTCCTCTCATCTGCAGGAATGTTTTCCTTTGGGCATGGCAAGCTCAACTGAAGGGGCAGCATTTACATCTGCCCCTGCATCCAAAACGTCTAGAGTTCTGTTTTTCTGTGTTTCTGTTTCCTTGGATTTTTCTTTTGCCACTGCAGGGATGAACTTGACGCTACTGCTTGAGGAAACCGCAATTTCTGCATGGAGATTTTGGCTGGAGAGCCAAATCGAGCCATCATGTGCGCACAACATGGAATGACGTACAGTGGATCTGGTGGGTATGAGAAAGATTCGCCTTTTCATCGACATTGCTCATTGTACACCTGATCAAATGAATACGTCTATCCAAAACGGGCATTAGGTCGACCATCAGATGGACGGGAATTACCCTCTGAGGCGCGCGTGGTAATACAATATGCCAAGGGTCTGCCAGCCAAGTGCTTTATTTCGTCAACCATGGCAGATCAAAGGCTAACAAGGCGGAATTAACCTCCGCAAACTTTCCAGTCACATGCTGCAGGGTCCATTTTCTCGCTGTTGACGAACATCATTAACACATTAAAGGGCATGTTGCTCAGGATAGCGGGGCGGCGACCGCGGCGACTTTGATTGGGCACCGTCGGTGTTTGTGAGCACAATGACGGCTTAGCTGGTCACAAGCAGCTTGTGGAATTCAAGGTGTCAGGAGCAATCAGTTCAGGCGTAAAGCCTGTCGTCTATGCCCCTCTATGTCAGGCAGCAATACACTGACGCTGTGCGGGAAGTAAAGGAGTTTTCAACTTTTTTGGCTTTGTACATGTGAATACAATTGAAACACACATATTCCCTAGCTTTTTGCTCAGTGCCTTTTCTGCCCACTGAAGGAAAAACTGAATTTGAAAGAGAACACAAAGCCAACAAGAGGAACCGGTTTGCTTCCTGCACCTGCAGGAATTAACCAACAGTAACAGTCTTCTGCACTTTTGTAACTGTGGCCGTTCGTTTTCCAGAGAACTTTTGTAAGTTTGCACATGATGTTGATTTCTACTTTCTACTTGCCTCAGCAGGAAATGATTGACCATCAATTGTGTGCTCAGATCCCAGGCTATCGATGCTGCCAAAGTGGAAGATAATCTCGGTGACTCGGTATTTGTAGGACAGCGGTCCGCCGGTAATGTTGATGATATGTGAACTGGTTTCGTCCAGGACGATTTTAACGTCATGTCCCGTGTTCGTGAAAACTCCGCTGACCTGAAAAAGAACACATACATGTTGATTTCAGATTTTCAGATCATTTGTTTCACCGTGAAACACAAACCCGGTGAAAGAAAGCACCGGAAATCATTCCTTGGCCGGCCGTTCCGCAACGTTGTTTTGCGATATCCTGTCGAAGGAGCTAAACATTGTTCATGTGATTCTTTGGTCTGCCGTTTCGCGTTGTCTACACTGCCATTTGTTTTCAATGAAAAGGAGAGAGACATGTGAGGCGTCACTCAAAAGGAGAGCTTTGTGTTCATTGTAGGAAACGTTTTCCGAACAGTGCGAGCATCTGCGTCTGCATCAACAATGTTCAACCTTTGAGTGCCAAAATTGTGAAGCTACATTCAAGTCACCGACATCCCTGGCTACTCACGTGAAAGGGATTCATGGGTCGAGATATGTTTGTACCTGTGGCCAATCGTTTGCTTCCCCTATGCAGTGGTCATGACATAAGAAACGGTGTCAGAAATGAGCTGACTTGTCGGACATAACATGTTTGATTGTGTTGCGCACTTGTCTATGATTCCGTGCTGGCCTGATTTGTCGTTCATAACAACTTTTTTCTCGTTTTGAAGCTCATTTATTCTGGTTGCGTGTTGCCTTGTATGCCATAACAGTGTAATAAAAGGCAGCGTGCCCCTTTCACGCTTGCGAAAAGAAAAGGAGAGAGAGACAGAGGGAGACAGAGAGAGAGAGAGGACAGTCTGGCTCTCTCGAACTTTCAAGATCTTGCGTGACCAGAAGAATTCATGTGGCATTCTCTTCTCCGCGAAATCTTCCACAGGAATGTACATTTCTTGAAAAATTTTATTATTATTCTGACTCATGAAACGTGAATCTAATGTTGATTTTTTCCAACAATTTCGAGGCAGAATTTCTTGCAATCTGAATCCAAGGTTTAGTGAATGTCTCTGGGACATGAAGGAGACATCTGAAAACATGAACGCAAAAGCAGCTGAATATTTGTCAACATTAATTTTCCCCAAGACCAAGGCAGTGCGTGGTACAGTTTTTCAATCAGCAATCTTCTCTGTTGAGTTTGCTGTTTGATAAAGTAGAATTTGCTGTCACAGGAAGCCGAATTGTGACCATAAAAAGCTGCATTCAAAGCTCGGCTTCCTTGTCAGCCATCATGTTTCTCCGGCAGAGATATACGACTGTTTCCCTGCTAACGGTGGAGAACACTGAGAATGCCCAGAAATCAATAGACTTCCCCAAACTGACATCATGGGTCCTGCCTTGGGCATAAATGACACAGACTTCAATCATTAACGAACCGATATTGCTCATCATTGTAGTGAAAGGTTAACTGACTTGCTCTGAGACTCCTTTCAGAGGCAGGACATGGAGGCACAATAGTTTCCCTCAGAAAAGAGTTTGGAGAAGAGATATGATGATATGTGAGAAAGTGGCCAAGTGATGACCCTTTGCCTCAGCACTGCAGTGTGTTGAAAGGACTCCGATGTCGTTAGCTGGAAAAGACTGCTCCCAGGATATTGTGAAAACTTGTAGAGGATAACAACCTCTGTCTCGCTCTGCCGTGGAGGGTAATTGAAGGCAACAGAATCATGTTTCTGCACCTTTTATTTGCCTTTCAACTTTATCATTTGTCAAAATGAGAATAAGTAGGTCATCTAGCAGTGCCTCCCGGATACATACAGTCTCCTTCATGCAACATTTCTGCTTCAATTCGGCACAAATGTGCTGCCAAAATTAATCCTGTTACATTCCTGATGACCATATCTCTCAAGTTAGACCATGCAAAACCTCAAAAACAGACGGAAGCTGGAAAAACAAAGGCAAAAAGAGCACATAACAAGCTTTGCCGCTTGAACATTATGCCTAAATAAGTTGCAACACAGTGTCCACAGAATGCTCACAACTTCAAGAATGTACCCTGCAAACACAGTCGGAGTTGGAGATCAACTGGACTGATTGTCATGCAAGTGGACAGGTTATTGAGTTAGGCTTATGTTCAGGAATCTCTAAGGACTGGTGGCAGGCTGTCACGAAAGGTTTTGAAGCCAGCAGGTCGACACTCACCCTTCAATCAGTGTAAATAACCAAACATGGACCGTCAGACAATTGATGAAAAAGCAGAAAAGACAAGAAAAGCATCCTTTCAATGGTGAAGAACAACGCGATGACTTCTGTGGAACCTGGCCCATTATCAGACAATTTTCCACAAAAAGGAACACTGTAATTTGTCATGATTTCTAAATTTTCAACTCAGCTGGCTTTGCATGACTCAGCACAGTCTTAGGAGCTTGCGTGCCGGTGCCTCAATGACTGCTTCAGAGGGTTCTTTTGTGAGTGAATCGTACCCTATCATGAAGTGATTGAAGGACAGGCAAGATTTCTTTGCCACTGCTGCCTTATTAGTTAAATTCCTCATCCAGCTTCATTCACAACTAATTGTACTCACTGGGTCTTAAATAATGATCACTGATTTGCTGAAACTTAATTGAAAGGCTAAACTTAACCAGCCCTGTAATTCATATGCCAGACCAATAGAACTTCTCTGTTAGACTTCACCTTTTTTCTGTCGACTCGCACACTTTCCTGCACCTACTCCTTGTGACTGGATGCTTCGCCAGTTCAGCGGCAAGAAACGGCTTTGCCCCCCCCCCTCCCTCTAATCACGCATTTTGACCAGCTTTTATTTTCAGAATTTTTTTTGTTTTGTTTTCTATTTTTCAACTAAAGTTTGTTCACCTCAAAAAGAAAGCTTTTACATTTTATTTCTGCATATATATGTGGATGTTTTGTATCATTTTGAGTTATTTCTTTTCAGATGCTGGTCAAAAAAAAAACAAACGAACAAATAAATTAACCTCTCCCTGCTGGTTTCATTTTCCCCACCCAGCTGTGGGTGACACAATGCTACCAAGCATTCTTGTTCCCAGCAAATCTTTCTTTTCTGGTCCTGAAACGATGGTTTTGGAACACAAATCACAAAAAATACAGTCAGCTGAATTTTACTTACCCTGTGCTTATCTATGTGAACATGTTTCAGATGGGGATCGTACAATAACAGGTGTGGTTCAATGTTTATTGGAGATTGTCTCTTGCCACGACTGCACAGGGCCCATTCTGAATTCAACAAGCCCCAGAAGTCCGGACCTGCAACGAGAACAGTGAGAATAAGAGTTGGGCAAAGTTTGAACAGTGTGTAACAATCCGTTGTCGTATAATTTGAGGTGATGGATTCGACGGAAGGACAACTGCAATTGAACAAAGTGCAAGAGTCTTCATCTCATTTGCAAAACGCACGAAACAGAAAATCATTAGGTAATTACACAACACCGGTTCCGGAATAAAGCTTAAGCACATAGATTTATCACCCTCTGCTTCTATTTTCTCTTCCAGCAACGACAGTTGGGTGTTCCTGCCAAAATTCACCTTCTCGGGGGAACTTTCCTGTTGATCAAATTGCATCCCTTGATTGCGTTCCCGAGAAATTGGGTGAAACATAAATCGTCTTAGAAGTGTCTGCGAGCAGAGGTATGTGCATTTAGCTGTCATAAATAACATGTAAGGAACCTAATTGAAATGAATAAGAGACGATAATAAAGGCAAATTTGCTATGATTTGCATAGATGAAGTGCTGAGACGGAGGGCTTTTGTGAGAAGGAAAAGGCCTTTGTCGTCGAATGAGGTAGGGGCCGGTTTCGCACTGTCCCGAGAAATGCCACGCAAAGGTTGCGCAGGATGACTTCCTTGTTTCTTCCCAGTCCATATCATCTGCATTAATGCAATTTCACGTTTAGCGAAAATGCATAAGCAACTGGGTTCATGCAACTGTTTGTTAACCCAGGTTTCCTGGCAACTTTACGTGGGCGTCCAACTAAAACGCTTGAGAATGTGCATGGTGCTGGGATGTTGTCTCCCTTTCTGTCCTGAAGAGAGAATTGAACCTAGAAGTTCTCTCTTTCACTGGTGTCTGGAAATGAATGCACAAGGACATTTTATTCTTTTTGTTCGTCTTTCTGACCTTCTGCGGTGCATTGCTACAATGATGCAGCCATGAACAATCATGAATGACCCAGTTGAAGTACGGAGTTCCATTCATGCAGAAATGTCAACTGCATGATGTGTACACCATGGCTCAATTGCTTCCTCCAGCAGCTCATTGCAGTATCCAGGGTCCATGTGTGGACTGACAAACCATGCAGGAATACATCCTTCGTAAGGCGGTTGAAAATATCAACCCAAAGAATTACAAAACAGCGAGCAGAAACTAAACAGCAGAACAAGGAAGTGAAATTCTGAGACAATCACATGTTTGCGCCATCAATCATTTTAATCACACAAAAATATGCTTCATTCAATCAGCATTGGGTTTTTGTTTGACACGGATAACTGGAAAACAGAGACGAACTTAAAAACTGATGCTTTCCTACCAAATAAAAGCAGAGAGATCTTGCGATTAGGATGAGGAAACGTGAGCAACAAATGCAAAACTGAAGGACATGATTGTCCGAAAAGTTTTCAAACAACGTTGAGAACACTCATCTACTTGCTCTGTTGCTATGAATAAATGCAAATTTTTACCACCTCAGATGTGTGATGTTTTATGATTTGGGTTAAAGGTACAATACCTGGACGACTGGACATTGAAA
>JAAUYG010023614.1_pt1 | contig 10155 bp, 11 predicted proteins | sample 7278091 | NCBI WGS metagenome assembly JAAUYG01 (sample SAMN14350201, study PRJNA611818) | marine sediment metagenome | isolation source: surface marine sediment (0.6m) | place: French Polynesia: Moorea | collected 2018-08
CCCATGATTTTCTCGGTTTCCGAGGGTTTCTCACTTTTATAATTTTTCCATAATCTTGTTAATTGGGTAAAGACACCCCCCCCCCCCCCCAGATAATAAGGACAAACGTGAAACTGACTCAGACTTGACACAGGGCGATGGGGTTTCTGGCACAAGTCAGACTCACCCTGCCGTTTCAATGCCGCTATTTCCTTACCAGGGTAGTGCTGGTGCCAATCAGCCTCCCGCACCAACAGGGGCAAAACGACAGACGACTGTGACTAAAAGTAAGGGGGCCACTGGTTCTGGCAAGTCTCAAAAGAAGACTAAGGGTCAGAATCAGTCGGCTTCCAAAACCCTTAAAGTCAGCATGCCAGCCATAAAAGGAAAGAAGGAGGGAAAGATGATAAAGCAGACTGCTCAGAATTCATCTGAGGATGACTCAGAAGGTTGCAGGGAAACCACGCCAGTTTTGGAGATAGATCCCCAGACCCAACTCCTGCCTGCAGACCTGTCAGACGATGAAGATCTGACGGGATCTGTGGACAGGGAAAAAGTGACTGAAAGTGTCCCGACTGATACCCAAAGGTACAAAGACGACATTGAAAGTGAAGATGATATTGAAATCACTCATATAGCACCTTGAAAGGTGTCTAAACCGACCAGCACAGGTCAAACCATATCAGTTATGACAGTTGATGGTCAAGTTTTAGAAGGGCGTCTGACTCCAGCATATCAGGTCCAAGAACCCCTGGTGGCAGCTGAATTACCACGGCCCCCACAGGGTTTCAGACCATCCAAGGAGTACAACGTGTCGTGTACGCCCAGAGGTGGACGGCCCCACTCACACAGAGGATCTCCCATTGGAGGGAGAAGTTCATGTATATACTGGTAATGTCATATGTTATGTAAGTCATAAACCAGACCCAGATGATGAACCAACTGGTTGGTATCAGACTGTGGATTGTGTTGATCCAAGTACTATTATGGCCGTGTCCAAAAGAATGGCACTCCCTACACCAGATGGGGCTCTCAGTGGAAAATGGAACAGAACCATTGCCCGGCCTCAGTGGGTGGTTTAAATATAGGGGACTACTACTGGAGTGCCGGATTAAGTGGGCACGAGCCACACCAGACAGTGAGGGACAGTATCCAGCCATTAGTAAACAAGAGACGAAACAAAGGGACAATGCACAGAGAGAGGTTCTGAGACGTAATCAGTTCTGGGCGAAGGAAATGGACAGATATGTGTGTAATCCTACGGATCAGAGTTCGCCCATCCACTTCTGTGATCCCCGTCACTCAGAAGTGAGTCAGGCACTTCCCTACCATGTAGTAGCCCCAATGTCCTATGAATATCCATACTGGGCTGGCCAGGCACAGAAGACCGTTATGAGTTGTCTGCTCATCGCTAACCACTATGGTTTCCAAGTAGTTCACCCTGGATATGTATGTTCAGAGGATGGGTCCGTTTCAGAAGCCCAAGCCCAAGAATCCATTCAATGTGGAGAGGCTCTGGACGATTTTATGCTCGACACAGAAGTGAGGAAGGCCTATAGACCCAGGGGCCTTTTGTCTGTGGGCTATAATGACCAACGAACATTTACCTGCAGAGAGGATTCGTGCCGGGTCGTGGGGGGGGGGGGGTGATGCGCTACTACTTAACAAATGTAGAACAATGGGTCGCCCACTGGAACACGTTTCATGTTGCAGTGGCAGCGGGCTATAACTGCACAGCTGGAGAGTGTGGTGCCAAGGTTCCTCCCAGTCCTGATGCGTTAGACGTTTTTATACATCATGTTATTCAGAATCACGATGAATTATCTCAGGGTAACACCTGGCCTACGTTACCAATGATGGTGCACAGAGGCACGTTTATGGGACCCAATCCACACTATTGGCCACCACGGCAACCCACCATATCCTGATGAACAGGAAGCAGGACCAGTCGTCCAGGATCGACTCTCAGCCAGATGGACCTTTCAGGATCTAGTACAAATGGAAAGGAGACAGGTTAGACAAGAACTGAGGAAGGAGCAAAGAGCTCAGTATAAGAAATGATCAGCCAGTGAGGGCGAGCCTGGAGAGAAGCAAAAGAGGACAGAATCACAGAGTCCAACCCCATGAACAGCTACCTCCACCCGAGGCAGCTATTGGACAGGCGGGTCATCAGGGGGTTCGTCCCTTGGGTCATCGTCAGACCGTAGTCGCCGCCCGGGGTCAGAATATCCGGGAAGAGCTGCCTCGGCTGCTCAGCAAGCTGCTGCCCAAAAAGTTAAAGTAGTCACACAAAGAGGTCGACAATGGTCGACACTGTATGCGTCAACTCGAGGGAGAGCCTGGCAGAGGTATGAAAGTCGTAGTCAAAACGCGAGTGGGCAAAGTGACTCAAGTCAAGGGAGTCAGAGTGGAAAAGCCACCGAGAGACATTTGAGTAGCCACAGTGACTCAAGTAGAGAAAGAGGCCGTTTTACCTGAGGCTCTAGAGCTGGAGTAGACCGGCCAACACCCACCATGGCTACTAGTAGGGTCATCATTCCTCCACAGGTCGGCCCTGGCCCAAGGACATACAGTCCTCGGACCAGTGGCCGGGGTCCAGGAGGGCATAAGAGGAACAAGTCTCCAAAAGCCACCACCCCAGCCGAACCCGTATCTTGGGACCACCTGACAGTGGGAGGTGATGTAGGGCCAGAAAGGCTTAAAAGAATAATGCGAGAGGAGACAGGAAAGTTTTGTTTGAAGGCACTGCGGCCATCACACTGATTTGGTACGAAACAGCAGTGGCGGCCATCCGCAAAGGGGAAGTAGAACCCCAACTTTTGATGGTTGACGATATAGGGCAGGAGCATCACACTATCAAGACTTGGGTGAGCACCAAAACCCCAGAGGCTGCAGAGAAGAAAAAGGCCATCCCTGGCCCCATCCCTGGCCCCGTCCCTGATCGTCTGCTCAGACTTCCCGACTGGGCCGCACCCAATGGTTGGGATTTCAGTGGCAGACCCTGGGCCTATGTGGACGCCCCCAATAAACCCAGAGAAATTGGCATTACAATGGATAGACATCCCCGAACATCACGGGTAACGGTGGCCACTTTGATTAATTGTCCCCATGAACACCAGTATCTCCCCAATATGGATGTCGCACGGTCTGCTGCCATGGCGGCCGTGTGGGCGACCAAACGGGGCTGTTTAATAGACAGCAGTGGCAATCTAACACCACCGTCATGGAATTCAGACCATGAGAGACAAGCCCGAACGCTGTTGTCATGACATTACGGTCGTGACTCCAATGATGCGGTATGGCAGCAACTTAGGACATGGCCCACATTTCAGAGGTTAGGTACGGGTAAACGAAACAACCCACCAAAGCCCAATGGAGACGTCACTCCCAAAGATTGTGAAAGAGCACACTTGAGGTTTAGCTCATCCAAGCATCGTCCCTACTACCAGATTCCCGCTAGTAAACCAAAAGAACTGACCCCGATCAAAGCTCGGGAAGGATTGGATACTGAAGCTTACCCGCCCTTACCACCATCTGAGGGCATGGGCATAGGAGGAGTGCACGGGTGCGGTAAAAACCCTAAGAACCTACCCCTTGGAGTACCCACTCAGCGGAGGACTGAGGCGGGGTCGAGGCAGGCAGAAATCATTCAACCGGCACCATCCACAACCCCTAAACACTCTGGCAAACAGGAGGAGTTAGTTCCAAAGAAAGCGTGAAAGAACCAGTGTTGCAGTTGGAGAGGTTACCTAAAGCATTGGACAAGGCAGTTCATCAGACCTTACCTCAGCGGTCAGACCCTCTGCTACCCAGGCTGCAACTGCTGCCGAGGGTCGACCTGAGGTCGAGGCCATTGAGGTCAAGGCACCTCCTAAAGGTGCTTCTCCTCCTCGGCCACCAAGACCAGTATCACGTAGGACAAGTGATCATCCTTCACAGGATAGACCAAGGGAGAACGAAAAAGGATAAAAAACTGATGAGAAACGATCACCTAGCACACCATCAACAAAGGATAGATCAGACAGACGTGTGGCTCCTCCTGGTCCTTCTCCTTCCAGAGGGTCCAGGGCGGGACCGCTTAATCCCCATGCCCATGCTAAAGCCATAGCAGCAGCACACCTAAGTGTGATTCAACAAGGAGGTGGGCTACCACCACCAGGGCCACACATTGGGGCCATGCCGAGAGATGATTGGAACGTACCTAAGAGAGGGAACTGGATGAGAGAACCCTTTCCCCCTATGGAATGGAAGGTAGCTCCATGCAGCGGCATCAGTCTAACAGCACTACACACCAACCAACCATCATGGAGACCTTGGCCTGGAATGACCCAGTCAGAACTACTGAATTATTTCGAAAGAATTGCCCGAGGAGGCCAACGGGATGCGAATCATGAACACTACCAATGCTTTACACGTTTTAGACAAGATACGCTAGACGCTTTACACCATTTTGAGATTAACTTGCAGTCACTCCAGGGCTGTGAGAGACATCTTGATCCTGACATGGCGGGAGTGGTACTGGCTACAGTCAATGAGCTACAGAGAAGGGAAGTGGCTGCTGGGCGAGCCTTGGATGAAGCAGGTCAAAATGCAAACTGTGTTGCAGTCACCCACTCTAAGCTAACCAAGGAACGTGAAGAACTCAAAAAGGAGTTAGAAAAAGTGAAGGAAGAGGCTGCTGCTGCTGCTCGGCGATGTGCTGAAAGTGCAGAACAGCGGCAGCCCGAAGCAGTGAAGGAAATAAACCAAGAAGCAGTGTCTGCAACTCTAGCAGTAGCCAACCGACATATGTGTGCTCAGGAGAAAGAGCGGGTGCGACTGGAGAGTGAACGCCAGTCTCTCCGTGCTCTATATGAGGCTACATTACCAGAGGATGAAGGCAAGAACGTAATCCGTGCTAGAGATGCAGCAAGGGAACAAGTGATCGAACTAACAGTGGAGCTCGATAAGGCCAGAGGCGTTAACCAGGAGTTAGAGGATGCCAAGCAGCAACTGTTTGATAAATGCCAGCAGTTACAGGCTCAGGGAGGCACTCCAGCTGATCCCCATTTAGCGGAATGGCTGAGAGTTGCTGAGCAGGAGATGCAAGGGCTAAATGCCCTCTTAGAGGAAAGAGGGAGTTATGTTGAGCTCCAAGGAACACACATTAAGGAGCTTGAAGAGAGCACTGAACGCCAAAGAAGGCGCATTGAAGAGTTAAAAGAGAAAGTTAAACAACCTACCACTACCACCACTACAGTAGTGGCAATGTCACCCCAACAGGCCATGGGAGACCTAGCTCAATTCACGCAACCAATTGCCCAGGTGGGTATGACTGCCAGCCAAGGACCTACACCGGGCCCTCCAACTCAGTAGTTTATTCCAACTCAGTACTTCATTCCCCAGCAACCCATGGAAGTATTGCCAGGAGCTGCACCCCCGCAGCAAGCTGTGGGTGTGTTGGCTGGGGCAATACCTGCACCCGGACAAATGATAACCACACCGAACCAGGGGTACCTGAACCCCAGTATGCAGGCACTGTACTACGGGTCCTCACAGGTACCTTTAGATATGCGGCCACCCGCCGTCCCAGATCCCACTGTTGTGGCATCGAGCAACCCCGAGGGTGCCCCAGGGCCGACGAATGTCATGGTCACCATGGCGTCCCACCCCCATTAAAAACGGTCAAGAACAGCATCGGGGTACTGCCCCTAGACCCCGAAGGAATGCTGTCCACTAGGGACTGATGATGAGAGACGAAATGAGTGTGAATGTATCATGGCTTGGTCATGATGGTTGAGACGGGGTGTGGTGCGTGTCACATGAGAGAGGCTATCGATGGATGCCTTGGCATCAAGAGAAGGCAGATCGAGCTAGACGGAAGCCAACAATGGCCCCACCCTAAGATGGGTCCAAGCGGGACCACCAAGGCGTGGGAGATGAACGTTGTCCAAAAACTTGAACATTTCGCCTGATGGTTCTGGCCTTGAACCCTACCTCTGGGTGGAAAGGCCGAAGACAAGAGAGGGAACGCCTTCCCTCAATGAACGTGACGATGAACATTACCTGAAAAGAGACTCGTAAAACATTCACTTGAGCCTGATGGATACTCACAGAACTGTTGTTCGAGCTGATTGAACTAACCAGATGGATACCTGATGAACTTTCGCTTCCTGGACGCAGCCTGTTGCTGTCCCTTGGATAACCTGGAACTAACCTCATTCATAGACTGGAATGCTATTCCAGAAATACTGTTCAAAGGATAAACACTTTGCCTAGTGTGCGGGCAGTTGAATACTTGTTTTAATGTGGTTCCAGTTATTCTCGAGTCTTCAGTGGAGCACTGGGAAAGGTTAGTCAAACAGAAGCAGAAGTACTGACAGTAGTTGTGAGGATCCTTGGTCTATATTGCCTTGTTACTTGGGGGTATTATCATCACAAACTCGTTTGTGTTAGTTTGATGGGATTCCCATTCCTGGTGTGTGTTTACAATGTGGTTTACGTAGCAGTTCAGAATTGTGTGCCTGTATATAATGCCTCCCCGTTTTATGGTAGTAGGGTGCACTGCCTGTGTTCTGTGGCTGGTTTAGTGTCGCATGGGAGGGGTAATATCCGGTTCTTAGTTTAAGAGACTTTTATGCATTTCAGGTCAGCCTCACAGTCGTCGCGCCCTAAGAGCAAGTAAGTAATGCAGAGAGGTATCAACGTTTTTGAAGACAAAGGTCTTCTAGCCACTAGGTGGCATATGGAGTCCCTTTATCCTGACCACGGGGCCGGGTTTGGGGTGACTTGTGGGACACATGTCCCGCGGACCCTACCATTAACGGTACCATGAGGCCGTCGGTTGGCAGGACACACGTCAGGCCGCTCGAGCGACCTTTGTCAGCTCCCCACCAAAACCAGATGTCAAAGTGCCTTGGGGTCATAGAGTCACGAAAATCGGCGAAGAATTTAAGGTGTGAAACCTCAGAGACTAAAAAGAAACTGTTCGAAACAGTTCAAATGAAACAGTTGTCGCTTTCAGAGTTGTTTCTGAGTCTAAGGTCCAAAGATTACAATCCAAAATTATTCAAGTTACAGTTCCTGACTACTTAGCGGGCGGTTAACAGGTCGTGTCAAAGTTCCTGCAATCTAACCTAGACTGCCTTTTTCCATTGAGGATATTGGTACACCCCCGGGTGGTCCATTAGTGGGCCCAGAGCATGATACAGATCCTCATATACTATGATCTTCCAAATCCCAACATGTAAATTACTCAGTATACATTAGAGACGTTATACAAGAACCTCGCTGAGTAATAAGCAGTGATAAAGCGTTCTCATCGTTAATGATGCCAAAGGCACTCAAGATGAACCGGTCACAAAACTTGCCAGAAATGTCCAAGTTTTGTCTTAGAAGTCAAAGAGTGATCTTGTGGACAAAGTCGAATGATGGGGCGCGTAGCCAGTCAGTGACTCAGGGAACAAACTGAAATTCGGTTGAAAACAGTGTATCAGTAACCCTCGATTAATGACCGAGGAGTTTATGTTCGACTATAAGGAGGCATCCCCGGAAAAACGCACTCGATATTTATTCGGGCCTGGGTATTTTATCCTGCATGGCGCGGCTTTGGTCAGTGTGCATTTGACAGTGATGTAACCCTATTCCAACTCAGAAGGCATACTCGGCACACAGGTCTGACATGTCCCGAGACCCGCAGTTGATGCTGGGCGAGTTTAAGGGGAGTAGGCCTGTAGCCATATGTAGTAATACTAATCCTTAACGTGCCCATCTGGGTCAGTTATAAGTATAGCCCTTTTCGGGTGGACCGTTCTGCTCAAGATTCAGGCTGCGGGTAACGTCCCTTGTACGGGTAAGCTTGAACCCACCTTAGTGCATTTAGCCAGGGAGATACTCGCTCAGTGTTAATGTGTCCCTGGTCCTCAAGTACTCTACCTGATTCCCGGAGAGATGGGTCATACAGAGTCCTAACTTGGCTGTAGCTCCCCTTGTAACCTTAAAAAGCACGGCAGTAGGAGTATTGATAAAAACTGTTGTCCTAAGCATTAATGGTCTAAACATCTGGACCCTCTCTACCTTGTTAGCGCGCCAGTCATTACACCTAGTAAAATACTGCACACAGGTAATGTGACATTTTAAGAAGGGACCAAGAGGAGCGTCAATGTCTTATACGAGCACTAGAGTAACATGGACCCATTTCCAGAGCGTCAATATGTGATAAATAGATGGAAGGTCCCTAGGGTCCTATGGAATGACAGTGGTCTGAAAATGAGTTATAAACTGTTACCAGTATTTGTGCCTAAGAGCATAGCAGTTTGTGTGTATGATTGAGTAATCTTTCATTTATGGTCGAGTTTACAATGGCGATGGGAAGGGAAACTTACCGGTAGGTATAGCTGTAGAGCCTCGGATGGTTCGTGCGGGTGGGCGCGAGAGAGTTTGTCTCACTTCTGTTGGTTTGCATGGGCCCGAGCAGAGTGGTTGCATTGCAGAAGTAGTATCAATATTCCTAAATGTAGCGGACACTTCCCAGTAGCGCGTCTTCATGTGTTTGCCTGTTGGTGCCTCAAAGCCCAGCTCTACTGTGTCAAAACGATGCTAATGTCTTGTGCCAACTGCATGTTACTTTAGCATTGACTGCATAATGACTTTAACTGTCTTCGTGTGGTGTTGTGTACAGCTGTTGAGTTTTAGCAGGATAACTATTTGGCTGAGTGTGCTCGCTCCTACAGTGCCGCGACGAGGCTGAGTCTTTGTATATGTTATGTAGTTCTAGGTTATACTTAAGACGTCCCTCAGTAAAGTGTTTTATTGTTACTTCAAGTCTTTTAACTGTTCGCATGTAGTCAACTAGGTGTCGGTCTTAAGAAGGGGGGAAATATGTAGTGTTGTAGCCCCCGTTTTGTGGTCTACACCAGCAGTCTTTGCAGGTATCGCGCTCTGCGCAAACAGAGGCCATATCAGTAATATTATAACTGATAGAAAGCTCTGTCTATGGACTTTCGAAGGTGTAAGGGCGATATTTGTACTACTTCAGGTTCTCGAGTAATCAGTGTGAATGTACTCGCAAATACGGCAAGTTTAGGATCTTTTATGGTGTGAAAAACAAGCACCAGAACAGGTGTCTATTTATTATAGTGTAACTATGTGACGCAATGTGTAGCTGTGTGATGCAAGCTGCCATGTCAGTTTTAGCAAGCATTTAGCAAAAAGCAGTTTGAATCTGTTGCTCTGAAAAGCAGACCTGTATCAGCTATTTGGAGCCCTTAGAGATAAGATTATTGCGTAAGAATATATTTTCGTGGAATCAAACCTATTCTACGAAATAATACTCGTCGTGCTCTATCTGTACATGTGTTTTTGTGCGAGGCCAGCTACCGCAGCCCAGGTAGACAAATTATCATAATGTCAATGCACCGGTAGTCAACCATAGAGTGGTCGTGCATGATATACTGATAGATCGGTGCTGTCTCGAGTATGTTGTGAGCCCTAAGCTCCCTCAGGTATAATAATTCGTCAATATTAAACTATTTATTAATTGGTAATATTTATCATAGGCCCATAAAGCACAGCAGGCTCGTCCTACGGCCTGTCGATGTAACTGGAGTGGTGTACGGTACCTTGTCTCACTTGTATCTATTGGCAGCCATGTTGTATGTATGTTGTGCTCTGATGGATGCCCCAGCATGGGCTACGGATGTTAAATAAAGCCCATCCACGAGACACGCTTGTGTTAGTCTTTTACTTCTAGGTCTCACAGCTGGTGAAGGTTAAGGGAGTAGTGTCAGTCACAGATCCCGTAAAATATAAATAAGGCATCAAGGGGGATGTAGCGCAGCTAGTGCTCTTGGGGCCAGAAAGCGACTCGTCTGTGGCTTTGTGCCCTCTGCCCTAAGATTGATTAGTTTCCCCTAGAACTGATGCAGCCAGTCATCACACTCAGTCGGCAGACTCCACGGCACCACAATATAATTATTAAACTGGATTGGACTTGTTTGCTCGGAACGAACCACAAACCACCACTTGGTCATCACATCAATTTCATACATCTTACATTTTCATTTTAGTTTCCCCTAGAACTGACGCAGTCAGTCATCACACTCAGTCGGCAGACCCCATGGCACCACAATATAATTATTAAATTGGATTGGACTTGTTTGCTCGGAATGAACCACAAACCACCACTTGGTCATCACA
>JAAUYG010115159.1_pt1 | contig 10155 bp, 10 predicted proteins | sample 7278091 | NCBI WGS metagenome assembly JAAUYG01 (sample SAMN14350201, study PRJNA611818) | marine sediment metagenome | isolation source: surface marine sediment (0.6m) | place: French Polynesia: Moorea | collected 2018-08
ATTTCATGTTAATATTATCAGTGGTCCCTGCACTTAAGAAAAATGGTATGGAAGTTGCTCTTGAACATGTTGAACTGGAAGGATATTGACCTACACGTATATCTATATTCAAAGTATAAGAATGGTGTAATTGAAGGGGGGGCATTAATTAAAATAGAGGGAATTCTTAACTTGAGGGGTAAATTTTTGGGATGTAATAATAGTTAATACTTTTAGAGATACGATACAGTTTGTAAGATATGATCCATACAAGATACATGTAGTCTAGCTGTGCCTTCAGGCCGTAACATGTTTGTGTGTACGTTATGCGACAAAAAATCTTGGTATGTTACAATATTAGCCTTTCAGGTCATCCACAGTTTGTGTTTGCAGTGGTGAATCTGTATCGCGATACAACGATTTTAGATTAATTGGTACGATACGATATACGTACATGTATCTTGTGGTCTGTATCTAGATATGCATTGGTGTATCTTCGGCCTCTAGTAGTTTAGGGACTCTACGTATGACATTAAGATATATGTTTTGTTGAGGTTTAATGAATCATGCATGTAATATTTGGTAAACATTGTGTCATGTCCCCAGGTTCACCCAAGCCGGAACTACTTTGCCGTTGCGGAGAAGGGTGAAGCACCCAACATTAACATTTATGAATATCCTTCCCTGCGGCTGTACCGAATCATGAGAGGGGGCACAGAGAAGGCATATGCTTATGTCGACTTCAGGTTAGCATGTTAGGACACCTCATGCTTGACATTGTGGTAATGTACATGTATATGTATCTATACATCAGTGCATTTGCCAAGAGCAATAAAATGTTCGTTTCAAATTGATTTGCTTCAGTTTGAATTTAGTCTGAGGCACCTCCATGTTACATTGCCCATACAATGCTTGGCCTACTTTAGCAGGAAAAATGCAAAAAATAATATGAACAGACCATTTCAATTCCATAGATACCTGTATACTTGTATTGTACTAAATTTCTATCACGGTCTAACAGGGTGAAACGGAAATTTGAGTATGAATCATGAACGGTGAGGTGTAGGCACCTCTATCACAATCTATTAGAATTATTTAACAGCAGTTTTTATTAAAAAAAAACAACAACAACAAAAAAAGGTAACTAAGCCCTCCCTCCATATCTTTCAAATGGTAAAGAATATGATATGAAAAGTAACTTTATTAAAAAAATACTTTCTGTCCCGGACACACTTCCATTAAAGAAATACTGCATCATAATTTGTTTTTATCTCGAAACTTAATCATCAGTTTGGGCAAAATAATGGTGCCAAAATATAGACTTGACTAGATGCTAAAATTTTTGTTTTGAAATGCATGAGATATAAAGCAGTGTTTTTGAGAGAGTGCCGTTCACCTGTTTATGTCATATTTTCTGGATCAGTCCGGATGGGCAGCTGCTGGCCTCTGTTGGGGGAGAGCCAGACTACATGCTGACACTGTGGAACTGGAAGCAGGAAAAAATTGTGCTGCGGTCGAAAGCATTCTCCCAGGACGTGTTCCGTGTCACCTTCTCTTCCGAGCTGGAGGGACAGTTGACATCATCGGGAACTGGACATATCAGGTGAAACTTTAAAATCACCCAGAGAAACTTGAAATGGGGTCACTAACTGAAAACTGGGTACAGTGAAACTTGTCTTGAGAGACCACTGCCATGAGGGACCACCTGTCTTGAAGGACCACCAGTTTTTGGCAGAAAGTCAGTGTACATTTCAGTGTAAATTAACCTGCTGCCGAAGACCACCTGTCTTGAGAGACCATATTTTTATGGCCAATGGGGTGGTCTTTCACCCCATATTTCACCGAACACCGTGCTGTTATCTTCAGCGGAATTAGAAGATGGCATCGAGATGCTCGCTGAAAATATAGGAACTCAATATAGCCCAGTTTTCACGTAACTTTGTGAATATAGATACAGTTTTTATGTTATGATTCCTGAGTCCAGTAATCTCTGTTCTGACATACATATACTGTTCACTGGGTTCCATGTTAAATGGAGAAGTGCTTGCGTCGAAATTAATCCCAGGCAATATAAATTTTTATGCAGATGTCCTCTAGAAACTAACATCTTAAAAATGCCAATTTAAATTCTAGAGAAGTTTGTTTAAACTTTATATTGCACAAATTAATTTGTGCTTTGTGCCACAATATTTAGTCGTAATAGAGTAACATCGTATGTACATGTAATTGTACAAATTTTATAGCATCAAATCACCTACATCTGTACATGTACACTATAACTTCTGTCTTGTATCCATTCTGACTGGTACAATGTACATGTATTTATACATGTACATGGTACATGTAGTGTCTCCTGAGTCTCCTTTAATTGCTCCTGGACAAAATATACATGTAAGATCTATTTAAAGTCTAATGATGTAAAGTCTTTCGAGTGATTTTGCTCATACAGTAGTGCAGATACATGGAAAATAAAGATTTAATTAGCGCTTTTCTTTTTCGTTGTGATTCAATTTTTAACTTTGTCTTAGATTCTGGAAGATGGCACGGACATTCACAGGGCTCAAGCTGCAGGGACAGCTGGGAAAATTCGGCAAGAAGGAAATCTCCGACATCGAAGGCTATGTGGAACTGCCGGATGGCAAGGTTCTGTCTGGCTCAGAGTGGGGTAACATGCTGCTGTGGGACGGAGGACTCATCAAGGTGGAAATTGGCCGGAAGAACAAGAAACCGTGTCATAATGGCTCCATCCAGCAGATTATCATGGACGAGGGGGAGCTAATGTCAGTGGGAGCAGACGGTTACATCAGAGTAAGACATCTCATACATATTCATAGACCACTATCTGATTTAACTAGTCAGTCCTTTTCATACTTTTGGGTGTGTCCAAGTCCTGTTATCCTCAAACTAATGTACAGAGCAACTCTTCTTTCAGCTTTTAGCCATGAAAAAATTCCCACCAGCTATAATATTTGTCACCAAATATATAGTAATCATCAGCTTTGGCTGTCAATGGGCATTTAGTGGGAGTACATGTCATGCATGTAGTTACAGGTATTGGGAGATATAAGGTCCATTGGAAGGTTGATGATACTCGGCCATGGAGATATTTATATCCCATTTCACAGATAAGATACACTAAATCTTAAATGATTTCTTAGGTAGCCTACTTTATTCACACTCTTTGTCAGCATGTTTATTTTTTCAGTGGGGATGCCCCCTTGCATTGTGCTGCAACTGACTGAATTTGTTTTTGATCATCTACATGTATGTTGTTACTTTCCTGAGTTAATCCAACATTGGCAACTCTTAGTGTTCATTTTGTCAAGGCATGGGATTTTGAAACAATCGACACAGCAGACGTTACTGATGAAGCAGACATCTTCGAAATGGAACCGATGAACGAGATGAAAGTTGGAAATGATGTTCATCTGAGGTCAATAGTGAAGTCTGTTGATCCAGAGGAGCCGACTCTGTGGTATGCACAGGTGAGTTAAGTTTGAGCTGTGGGCCCTTTGTTTACTCTGCTTGACTCTGTTAGCAGAGCTACTGTTGTGGCGTGGGCGTCTGTCATCTGTCCGTCCATCATGACCATCTGTAATCTCAGATTTCTCAGAAATCGCTGCATGCATCCTGGGCAAATTCTGTGGGCAGCTACCCATCCACCATATCTCCACACATTTTTTTTTTTTAAATGTTCAGTTTTCAGTTTTTATGATTTTTGTTTTGTTAACATGGGACCCTGTGAAATTTATCTTAACATAGAACCATATGGGCTGGAAATTCAAAACACTACAGTTTTCATGCGATCCCAGCCAAACTTTGTGAGGACATCGCGTACCATGAGGGAATACAGGCTATTATTTTTTTTTTAGTTTTACTTTTCTTGGCATTCAACATGTTCAGCCCAGTTTTAAAAATTTGTGGCACTTGAAATTTTAAAATAGGAAAATCCTAAAATGTGCAATATGTTGAAAATGGCTGATCGTAAAGCAATACAGATAAAAATTTGGGACTATTGCAGTCCCATGAATTGCATATGTGGGGTACGATTCTTTGAGTTCAGTTTGGAGTTATTTGGTGCACTTCATAAAATTTCTGATAAGATTTTCAAAAGGCTACTGCTTCCCTATTTTTCATCCAATTTCAACCAAACTTTATGGAAAGTACGTAATCGGGGGGAAATACAGGCTTGCTTTTTGTGGCGATGTGTCAAATTTTAAAAGTAGTTTCATGTGGCAGAGGTCAAGGAGAGTGTCAAGAACCCTGGGTCACTTGGCTAATTTACTACCCTTGAAAGAAGCTGTTAGTCAGAATTCAGGTAGTTTAAAACAACTCAAATATTTCTGTAGCAGTTTATATATAATGGGAATTCTAGATTAGGCTAGACATGTGTATAATCCAATCTGTTTCTTATGTAATGGATCATGAGTAAGAAGAATAGATATTTAAATTTCTTCTTAGAACTTTATTTTCAAAAACTTGACTTTGGCAACAGATTGCATTGAAGTTCACCTAAATAAAATTAGTTCACCTTGGTTCATTATAATATTTATGAAGGACTTCTGTTGCATGCATTGTACATGTGGTTTTAACTTGTACCATTTATTTATGCATCTGTGGTGGTTTACGTGTGTATATCATGTGTATATATTGTGTATACTAGCACATATACACATATATGTATGTAAATATTGGAATCCAGTATGACTAATTCTGTGTTCAAAGCTCGCTAGAAAGAAGGTATGTTTGTTGGGTCTAAGAAAAACCCAAAATTCATCAAATTTTTGCATGATCACTTCAGATTTTTATGCCAGAAGTAGGCAAACAGTCATTTTAAAATTGGAGGGCATTGTGATGTATATACATTGTAAGTTTGCCAGGATCAGGCAATCACATTTTATAATTGGAGAGCATTTTGGTATACACCTTCTTGGAAAATTTTAATATTTACCAGTAAAAAAGTTTCCTATTTTCAGCTGTGCACATCTTAAATTTTACAGTGTGCACTTACATACATGTACACACATCATGCCCGATAGTCAAAAGCCAAACTTGTATTAGGAAAAAAGTTCCTTAAACCTTTATGCATATTATTATGTATACAGTATGTTAAATAGTTGCTAAATGGATAGCAGTAAGTTTTACTTATCAGCTATGTGAATTTAAACATTAGTGGATGTATTTATAAACTGCAAAAAATCCCCTTTTCTGAAAATATTTTTTAGGTTATTACACCCACAAGACAAAATTTACTAGTATCAATCCTGGGGTGAGACTTATAATGCCATTCCATATAACTGTGGTCGTGGCGGTCATTGAAACTGTGCGCAAACTACATGATTTTGTAGTTGTAGTATGCTTCTATAAAGCACAGCAAAATATCACTGTCACTTAAATTATTAAATCACAGAAAAATTTTAACAATTTCCTTTGTTACATGTATATGCTACTTTTTCATGATCTGATTGTGCGTCAAGGCCGTGAGTAAACGAGTGAAATTTCATAATTAAGGCGTGTATTTGAATAATGCAAAGTGTGTGGTGGTTGCTTAGTTACAGTGAACATTGTCTTTGAGATCAGTTAATGTGACCATAAACTATTCTCGTCATAGTTACTATAAGGAAGGAGCAATCTTATATAATGTCTGTCCCCTGATTACGCTGTTGTTTGTGTACATGTAAATGAATCCCAGTGTTTTGACTCGCCCCCTTAATTTTCTACCTAACCAAGTTAAGAACTACTATCTGATATGTAAGATTTTTGTTACCTAAATAAGAATTAACATGGGACACGTACTGCGTACAGCAGCTCCAAATTTTTCACTAGTATAATAACCTGGTTTTACACGTATGATATCTGTTTTTTCATTTGAAATAATATCTTTAAATGTTTAATATTGCTCAATGCCGTACAATGATGATAAATCAAGATTCATCCCTGATTTGGCCAAGGCAGGCGCCCACTAGTACTTTGTATCATCTGGTCGGCATACATGTATTCTCACCAGAATATGTTGCATTGATGGAGCAATGGCATATAAACTACATGTACATGTTCATGTAGACATACATGCTGCAGCATTATAACTGTCTAATGTGTTCAGGCTTAAGTAGTACATAATACTATACAAATCTACCAGTATATATCCCAACTTGAATGCAGTGATCTCAAAGTGCTTGTTCAGTTGTAACTACATTTTTTTTTCACATGCTTGTCATCTTAGGTGTGACAAAGATTCTCTGTGGTTGATTCTGGACCACAGGATGCTAATACATGTATATATGTACAATGTACATGTTTTAGTATTACAGGGTTTGGGGAAGTTTTTTGGCATATGTGAGAAAACATTACAAAGTTCTTTGGCAGTGTTTCCTGTGGGTATGGTTTAAACATATCGTAAACCTTCCATGTTCAACTTTTGAAGATATTGAAAAATGTTACAGTAGCAAATACATGTATAGACAACTTCCAAACAGCAAGCGTGCAGAAATCAGCCACAGTCAACAGCAGGTCACATGTCGACAACTGAGGCCATCCATCACTGTGGGCTTAGCTGATTTACATGTACATATACATGTATATGTTTTACCGACTAAGAAAGATAAACTTCCATTAGGCCAGTAAGTATATAATTTGGTGTATGAACCCATCTCTTAAAATGAACCCATCTATTAAAGTCTTAAAAGAAGTACTGGCAACTGCCGACACATAACTTGGGGTGTTGAAGTGTGTTCCTTCCTCATAATTAAGACCATGACTAAATATATACATATAGTGGTAGTCTCATATGTGGTCTTAATTGTGAGGTTGCACTGCAGTTTAATAATTACAAATCGCCTTTGTGCTTAATTAAGTTGATTAAATTAGTATTCGGTCAGAAAACTGGGCCCGCAGGGAACACTGCCAGAAATTAAGAGTTTTGTAAAAGCTTAACTTTTCAGTCTGGCTTGACTAACGTTATGCACAGGCTGGTGTGCTGACAGTCTGCTTGTTTCAGCTAATGCACAACTGTTGGGCACATTCACCCTGAGTGCCCTATCCAAAACAACTCTAGCACAATTTGATGCTTAAATATGTATGCAAATTGTATACAATATTTAAGTGTTTAAACCAGTTCAACGTAAATGGGATAAAAATGTATATATACATTTTGTACATGTACATATATATATCCTTTTTTACAGTGATGATTTGTACATCAAGAAAATCATACTATGTACATCATTGTACATTTGTAAGTAATTTTCATACTTGCATACTAATACTAATACTTTGTACATGCAGTTTGCGTACTGATAAGTTAATTTGTTTATGAATTACTAGCAACATCTTAGTTTTAAGAGTGATGTAAGGAGAGATGGATGATTAAGGTATAATGCTTGTGTGCGATGCCCCCATGCACCCACCCACCCCATGCTTGAGCCAATTAAAGCCAAGAGCAGATGACACTTCCTTAAAATTCTTCAAGGTCATACGATTTAAAGGTGTAGATGGTGCTGACGATAATACTGTCAATTGTCAATGCACTAAGAAGTTGCATGTATTTGTACAGAGTAGTAAACTATGATAGTGGTTCATATAACACTTATAGTCCTCAAATTGATGCTCAGTTATATACTCTTAGTACTCCCCTATACATACAGTTGTATTATAATATGTACATTATCGACTGATAAAAAAAAAAGATTTTATTTTGTGTATACTTGTCTTAATAACACTGATCTTTTATAGTGTGTGATTTGCATGAATGTACTTACATGTACATGTATCCTAATGGGTGTATATAGTATATGGAATGTAGTACATATCATTGGATATTTGCGTTGCCAGTATTGTAACCTTATAATAATATTTGAAATCCACTCCTAACTTGGAGGTTCTTCAATTGGAGTTACATGTATGATAATTTTTTTTCATATTTTTCATTTTCATTTTGTCCTTCGGGGGTGTTCGCTGGTGTTGCGGAATGATCCTGTTATATATAGGATGGGAATGGAGGAATCTGGAAGCTGGATCTCTCCTTTTCCTTCACATCCATGGAGCCAGAGAAAGTGATGATGTATCACGCCGGTCCCATCCAGGGAGTGGCCAACTCGCCAGTCAGCCACCTGGTGGCCACCGTTGGAGTTGATCGTAAGCTGGATGTATCACTTCAGTTAATTGCTCCTTTCACACAGTAGGGTGATTGGGCATGAAATATGTCAGAAAGTAAACAGTACATGTACATGTATATTATGCTACTGTAATTTACATACATGTACAGTACATTTTGCAGCCAAATGCACCCATCAACATCTAACACCACGTTAAAGATTCAATCTGTCTGTGCTGACTCACTTTTCCACCATCTCAGTCTTGCTTGCAGTGTCCAATGTACAGTATATGAGGCTTTATACAAGACCTATGAGAAATCAAGCCATACATGTATATTTGGGGGTGAATTATGGATGGTTCTAGTTTAATAGACCATTTAGATGCAATGACAACATTTAATATAACCATAAAAAAGTACATTGTAATAGTACATGTTTGGGTATTTGATCTGAATAACTTGCAAAATTGCTCGGAATTAAATTAAGCATATACCATAATTTAATTCTGAGCAAATGCATGTTGTGGGTTGTTCGTGCCTTGTAAAAGTAAATCTGAATCAATAAAGTTATCTAACAATAAATGATACCTATAAAAGGAAATCAATAAAATTATCTGGCAATAAATTATATACCTATAATATATAGGTATTATGCCTATATAAAGAGTACAGCATACATGACTAAAAGTGCAAATGTTTGGATGTGCATTTGGACATATGTACCATTGCATGTAGTGTGCATATAGTTGTGTACAAATATTGATGTATGCATGCCTAAAAATTGATTTTCTGCCTCTCCTATTCAGATTCAGTGAAGGTGTATGACTACATGGCACGTAACCAGCTCTGCAGCAGTCGCTATAACATGCCTGGCTGTAGTGTACTCTGGGCTCCCGACATTGTAAGTCACAACAATTTTACATGATATGTCATAATATATTTTATAGGTTGGTGCATGTAGCAGTTTCAGTCTACACAAGTATCATAACCATGATTGAATGTAAATTTTGATTTCAAACTTAAGGTACAGTTGTATAATTATTATACTCAGTCTATGGCAATATGGCACTTGCCACAAAACAGGACTATCACGCTGTGTTTAATAGTACTTATCATGGAAGCACATGCATATACATATATTGTACATTTGTGGTGTGTTCTGAAATGTTAACTGAATTTCGTGCAATTAAAAAATGAAATGAAAGGTCGATTTAGGGGAATGAAACATTTAATAGTGAAGTGCTCAATAAAACAGAAAAGATAGCGATGTTATATTTAAACTGTATACACACCTGCATGGGTAACGCATATGCAGTTATAAAATTGTTTTACATTATGAGACTTTATAGAATACTTTTTTTCAATTTGTTTGATAGACCTGAGAATGCTGAAATGCTAGATCGGCCTGAGAATTTTATGGCAATAAGATAATGGAATATTCCTTTGTTACAATTCCAGGTAGACCCCAGTGGCTCGACTGTTTTGGCTGGCTTTGCTGATGGTGTGGTCCGAGTTTTGTCTTTCCAAAAGACTGACAAAGCCGATCTACACGGTCGGAAACATAAAGATCAGAGCGACCTTTTCCTTAAACAAGCCTTCAAGCCTCATGTTGGTGCAGTCACCGCCATGGGATTTGACTCCAGGGGAGAGCTTCTTGCAACCGGAGTATGTGCATATGTTATATAGAAAGCATTTTTAAGATTGTCATCCCTGAAAATCACAAATAAAACTATAACTCATAGCCTTTACTGCAGTCACAGAGCTTACTGTATTTAGTAATCTTACTTGATGGAAGTAATCATTCTCATTTAAAAAAAAATAAGATAACTTTTAGATAGTAATTTTACAAATGTTCTCTGATTTGGCCACCAGGGAGCGCCACCAGTCCACCAGGGGCTTAATTGGCACTGCTGGGCGGAACTAATTACATGTATTACCATGTTAGTCAATTAGGCCCAGATTTGAGGGGGTGCTTGTATAAACAGAGAATTGGACAGAAAAGTAGGGAATTTGACACAGTGAGACTGGTATCAGTGGACAAAGAGGATATCTGTCTACCTCAGAAAACTTGTGGGTTGGCTGGG